>TARA_R110002126_G_scaffold1406_7_pt1 | contig 16994 bp, 24 predicted proteins | sample TARA_R110002126 | Tara Oceans TARA_R110002126 (sample SAMEA4397536) | marine metagenome | biome: Polar Biome; feature: [DCM] deep chlorophyll maximum layer (ENVO:01000326); material: water (ENVO:00002006), including particulate matter (ENVO:01000060) such as... | depth 30 m
GAGGAATTCCATCCTACAAGACTAGTAAAGAGTTCAGACCAAAACTCAGCTTCTGGTTCTTCTTTACGTTGTTTAGAAACTTCAGCTTCAGCTTCCTCTTCAGTATCAAACAATTGACTCATCGTTGAAAATCCAAAGCCATCAGATCGATTTACACTAAACTTCATATCCTTATCTCCTTTTTCAATTCATTTAATACTTAACATCTCCCTAAATATTTCTTCCTGTTTTTTTACGGCAGCAGCATCAGCAGCAGCAGCATAAGCAGCATAATCAGCACGAGCATGAGCATCAGCATCAGCATCAGCATAAGCAGCATAAGCAGCACGAGAAGCAGCAGCAGAAGCAGCACGAGCATCAGCATCAGCATAAGGAGCAGCATAAGCAGCATAAGCAGCAGCATAAGCAGCATAAGGAGCAGCATAAGCAGTATAAGCAGCATAAGCATCAGCATCAGCAGCATAATATATAGCATCAGCACAAGCATAAGCCTCTTTTCGGATGTCTTCGTTCTGGGTATTTAGGTATTCTTTTACGACATCTGGGGCATCCCAAAGATGAATAACTTCTAATGCAAACTTACAGGCCAATTGCCGCTTCAACTGGTCTTGGCCTTCTACAGCGCGTAAACACCAAAGTGCGTCATCTAATCCGTTGCTGTCTAAGATGGTGATTAGATTAATAGGTTCGTCGTCTGCTTCTGTTTTACCTAGATGCTTTAGCAGCTTTGCCCAGCCATCTAGGCATGGCTCCTTCGCCCGTATTAGGTTTAATGTGGTTTCCATTAACTATTCTCCTTTTAAGAATAAAAATAATATGACTGAGCTAAAACTATCCAAGCAGTAAAGAACATTCCCATAATTAACATTAATAACACAAAGCTACTAAATGTTTGTGTTACTTTTAGTATATATAATAATATTTTCATATTATCCTCTTCTAAAAAAAATAAGTTGTAAGTAATAACTTACATCGAACCTATTACATATATAAATTATATATAATTACGTATGTAAGTTATTACTTATCAGTAGTTAAGCGGCTATTAATTCATTCCATTTACTAGAGGTAAAGATATCAGCAACTTCTTCTTCTCGTTTAAACATCGTTAACGCTTGAACATCGTTATTAGTTTTACGAGTACGGAAGAGGTTCTCATTAGTATGAGAAGAGTAGTTAGTAAATGCACTATGAAGTGCAAACACGTTAGACCCTCTATCTAAAATCTCTTGTGAATAGATAGCTTTTAAGCCGTCTCGTTTACTCTCTGACATTTTAAGATCATCAATGAACTGCTGACCATGTGTTCTATTAAGAGGTACGAGTGCCATCTTTCTATAGTTTTCAGCCTGATCATAAAATATTTCTACTGAGTCTTGTAGGTGAACAGCAAACCTATCCAGATTAAAGTTCTTAGTGTTACGCTTATATACCTTTGTGAAGGCACCTTCTGCATTAACACCTGCTTTGGTAAAGACCATCCCGTTAAGGCAATAGTTATCGATGGCCCCTAGCATATAATTGTTGGCTGTAAGGCCGTCCAAGCCTGACCAAGCTACAATACGTAAGGTGACCGTAGTCTCATGGCCCTCTTTAGTTTTAATAGGAACCTGGACATTAGGAAAAGAATAGTCACGCAATCCCCATCGCCCATTCCTAGCTGACTTAGTTTTAACTTCAGCACCTTTAAGGTGTGAAGGATCGATATTCTTAATAATTTGATCCTCAATTGCATCGTAGTATTGACGATGTGACTTCACAGGGTAATCCCTGCCTACAATCCACCAATCATCAATGCCTGACCCATTTAGTTCCCCTAACTTACATACAGCCTTTTTATCCTTACAAGGCTCATCAGTTAAGTTAATTCTAACGTCCTCAGTAAGGACATCAAAGTCTAATGCTGACCCATCAAAGGTATCCTTAAAAGGATTGTCCCTTTGTACGATAGTCGGACGTGCATCAATGTTAAACATTTCAGTTAGGTCTGTGTTTTTTGTGATTGAAAAATCCACGGTAATTATATCCTTATAAAAGTGTGACATTATTGTCACAGTTGCATAAATAATCTTAGTTATTCTCGCTAAACTTTAGTTGCTCAGACAATTCTATTTGTACCTTGGTTAAGGTATCAATTTGTTGTTCCCAATACTCCTCTCCGAAAACGGTAGCAGTTAGACCCATCGTAGCGATTGCTGTTTTAGCATCTGCTAAATGTCTAATAGCTTTCTCACATAGTGAAATATCTACTACGTTCTTAGTTATAGTACCTTCAGGTACTGCTTTATCCCGTACTAATTTTTTAAGTACATTACGTAAATGAGTTTCCGACATCTGATCAATATCAAGTTCACCCTTACTGGATTTGTAGGTAACAGTATGTACACTGCTGCTTTTAAATTCGTTTGATGGGCGGTTCATTTGTCTGGTTCCTTTTCTGTTATAGTAGAGGTAACAACTTATTAGTTCGTAAGAACTCACTAAGTAAGTTATTACCCTCTATTTAGTTTGTCGGTAGTTGCTTTAATGTAATCAAAGATTGTCTGCCTTCTCAAAACCTGATCGTTAAAGTATTCAGGGTTTTCAGATATCTCATCAGCTACGCTACACGCTAGAGTATCTGCCTTCTCAAAAGTAGTTCCTTCTTCTATTTCAGCATCTAATACTTGGTAGTATACTTTATCCCATCTATCTTGGTAAGTTTTTATATTCATAAGTATTCTCCTTTATTTAATTCATACAGAACTATGCTTGTGCATACAGTTAACCCTGCTGTAACAGGGACGGCTAATGATAGGATTAAAAAGGGCAATAGCCCCCCTAAATTCCCGTCAGTGTAACTAAAATTATAGGCTATATAGCCTACCTTAACAGCTAAAAGCGTCAGTGTTATGCTGACAATTAAAGTCACGATCAATGAATTTTTATTCATCTGAAAAGCACCCCCTCAATTTTAAAGTTAGGATCATCAGATTTAAAAATTGTACGTTGATCATGTCCTTTCTCACCTACTGGCCCTTCCGTTTTTTCTAATGATTTTAAATGAAAGACATTTAATCTTCCACATACATTGCCTTCTGCAATAACTTCCCACGTCTCACCATGTTGGTGAATACGGTTCTTACCGTGCCTAGTTATTCCACTAAGCAATAGATGTTTTTTCATGTTCATTTGATTATCTCCTTATAAATCATTTGTTGGAACAACATTCCAAGCCCTGTCAGTAACTTCTGACAACTTTTTTAATGCGTTGTCCATTGTTACAAGCTGGTCATTTAGATCATAGCATCCTGACGTGCTTTCATCTCTATCTAAGGCATCAAGTACCCTCATTTTTTGAGTAAGTGAGTCTATTAGCTCTGACATATCTGTCAGGGTTTGCCGCTTCATGTTGTTAGTACTCATTTTATTCACTTCCTTATTAATTAATAACAAAACCACTGGTATCTTTCTTCGCCTTACCTTTGGCATATAATGCCACAACGTGTGGGGTATTAGAAGGATCGAGAAAACGTAAGTCATCATTGTCCCCACTGATAACTGGCATACCCTTAAAATACTTAGGTATTTTATTTTTGTCTCTGAAAACAACAGCCATGTTGACGTTATGTTTTAGGCACTGTTTTATTACATTCTTAGCATAGCTAGGGTTAGCCTCACTGTACGACAATGTAAGGTGATAGTTATCAGGTAGCTTCTTAGCTACTCTGTTGTAGTTCTTTGTGTAGTCATAAAATTGTATCTGAGGATACTCTTTTATAATATCTAAGAAGTTACGATCAGAAGTACCATTAAACCTTATTACAGGTTGAATACCTTTCTTTTCGCAATGAGCCATAAATTTATCTAAGTCTAGTCTTAATAGACTATGGAACAATTCCCTGTTGTCCCTATATAACTCAGTTTTTCTGATACGTGCAGCTTGTACAGTGTTAAATGCACCTCTCCCTGCCGAATAAAGACAAGGGTCTTTACAACCTGCCATCTCTGCCATTGCACACATCACAATGCCTTTTACAATGTCAGCTGGAGCTAGGTACAAAATACCTGTAAGGTATTCGGCACCGTCACCTTTGATTGTCTTAGCGTTGCTGCCAACGCCTATTAGATTGTACTTTGACATTTACATTCTCCCTATTTCATATGCTGCTTCAGTAGCATCATCGAATGTCGAAAGACATTCACCACTATGACGGTTCCAAAGTTCGAAAGAACCAGATGACACAACTACTTCTAAATCATCACGATTTAGCATTAAAAGTTCATGGTTTAACAATCCAATTTCCGACATGTTTTGCTCCTTGTTTAAGGGGTAGTAACAACTTCGTTAGTTCGTAAGAACTCACTAAGGAAGTTATTACCTACCCAAATTATTCCAGACTGTCAAATTTGCTCGATAACAGCCAAGCAAATCATGGATATGCCTAACCACATTAAAGCGAACATGATTATAATCATTATATCTTTTTTATTCATTAAGATTCTCCACCCTTATGTTTCTAACATCGCTAACTAAAGTCCGAACCCCCTACTATATAGAGGTAACAACTTCGTTAGTTCGTAAGAACTCACTAAGGAAGTTATTACCCTCTAAGGTCTGCTGAGTTGCCAGAAAATCCTCGCGGCTGCGACAAGCTAAGATTGTGTGCAAGGTATGTGCAAGCGTGTGTGCTTCTTACCTATCATGTGCAAGGTAGGCGTGAAGTTCTAATGGCAGAGTTTACGTAGTAAAAACAAAGCATTAGGGGTATAGGGGGGGAGTAATTAGGATTGTTTATAACGTCTCAAAGAGACGTGGCAAGAATGTCACAGGTTGGGGATAACTTAACAAGTTAAGGGAATACTGTGGTAATTTTATCACACTTATAGTGTGTATTTTGATAGTATATCAAGTTCTGTGGTAAGTTTGTCACACTTATAGTGTGTTATTATTGTCACCCCACCCAAAAAATATGCCCGCATTCATATATATATATATAGTGCATGAAACATAATTTCAAAAATAACCATTCTATCATCATTCACTATTTCAGAATTTTAAATTTAGGGAATCTGGGGGGAAAGACCCCCTTATGTTTATTTTCATAAATACATTTAAAATTTTTTATAAAAATTAAGGGGTATATGGACATGCCTTATTTAAAACACATCGCATCTGTTACAGTCTGTTAATAATGTATATACAATGTTAGTTATTATTATTAATAACTCTAACATATAATATACAGTTATATATAATATATATATATACTATATATACCTCCCCCTCTTGTAAAGAGGATCGTAGCATACTCCATAAAGGTTCACAATAAGTGAATGTGAATAAAATAAAAATAAATTTCTTGTCTCCCCTTTCTGGATGGTCTACTCTTGTAAGAGTCCGGTTTATGTCTTAATAAATAAGGGTGATCAAATTTAAAAATGAAAAATAGCACTGAAGATTTACAAGATGAACTGGATTCATATGATGTTGAAAACTCTTTAAGAGGTGTTGCAGCTTGTGCTAACTTAAAAGATTTAAATTCTTATAATGATATTATAAATCGTAAACATAATATCAGTACGATAGCATCAGCTAAATTAATTTCAAATACAATATCTGAACTACAGTCTTTTGTAGCATTCACTAACGTGATGTCTCGTCCTACACATGTAGGTGAAATGCTACGTACAACTTACATAGAGTCTTTAGAGTCTTTAAACTTACTTAGGGATATTTTAATTACTATGTATGAAGACGATGAAGGTTTTGAGGACGTTAATATAGTGAAAAGTAATGACAAAAAAGAAATCTCAGAGTAGTCGCAGCGGAAGTAAAAATAAACAAGCAGATAGACTAGCACCTGAAAATACACCAGATAAGCTACCTAAAGATACTAGAAAACTTCTTCAAAAAAAATTATTTTATCCTAAACCTAAGACTGAACAGGATTTAGAAAAAGAAGAATTATCTAATGAAAGTCTTGTTGATTTTAATAGGCTACGAATAAGTTTAAAAACTTACGTACATCAACAATCTAATAATGACTTTCTTACTTTTGTTCGTAAGGAAGCACCTAAACTTGTACCTGACTTTAAGATGGGAAGGCACATACAGGTTCTTTGTCATAAACTACAGCAAGTAGTGGATGGTAAATGTAATCGATTGATGGTCTTCCTTCCTCCTAGAAGTTCAAAATCAGTAATATGCTCTAAACTCTTCCCAGCTTGGTACATTGGTCGTAATCCTTCACATGAGATTATGTCAGTGTCCCATAGTGATCAACTAGCTTCTGACTTTGGTCGATCAGTACGGGATATTGTTAACTCAGAAGATTTTGATAAAATGTTCAATGGAGTCAAGTTAAGGTCAGATGTTAAAGCTGCAGGTAAATGGAAGACTAATAAAAACGGGTCTTACTATGCAGCTGGTGTAAGATCACAGATTGCAGGTAGAGGTGCACACGTTGCTCTTTTAGATGACGTAATGTCAGAAGAAGATGCAATTAGTGAAACAGGTAGAAGGTATATTAAAGAATGGTATCCTAGTGGTCTAAGAACTCGTGTGATGCCTAATGGTGCAATTATTATTATTAATACACGTTACCACTTTGATGATATCTGTGGCTGGCTTTTAAAACAACAAGAAGAAGTTGATATGATTAACCAGTGGGATGTTATTCGTATTCCTGCATGGCTTGATGAAGATGCAGCTGAACTTCTTGACCTTCCAGTAGGATCAAGTTATTTTCCAGAATGGAAACCAAATGAAGTATTAGAAATTGATGAACAAGAAATTAAAGCATCTAATGGTACTAGGTATTGGAATGCTTTATATATGCAAGACCCTCAACCTGATGAAGGTGGGATTATAAAAAAGAAATGGTTTAAGACATGGGATTATGAAGACCCTCCAAGTTGTGATTTTGTTATACAAACTTATGATACAGCTTTTAGTACTAAATCAACTGCTGATAATAGTGTAATCCAAACGTGGGGTATTTTTACCACTATGGATACAAATGCTATGGGTTATGAGGAACCTACAGGTAACTTAATTTTATTATCTAATGTATACGGAAAATATGAATATCCTGAACTACGTAGACTAGCTCAAGAAATGTATACAGATTATAAACCTGACGTATGTGTAGTTGAGAAAAAAGCAAGTGGACAATCTCTTATTCAAGATATGAGAAGGTCACGTATACCTCTTTTAGAATACATGCCAGATAGAGATAAAGTATCACGGGTATATGCAGCCTCGCCTTATCTAGAAGCAGGTAAGGTATGGATACCTGACACTGAATGGGCTGATGCCTTATTTAATGAATCAATTCAGTTTCCTAATGCAGCACACGATGATATGGTTGACTGTATGACAATGGCAATTATTTATATGAGAGATAGTTGGAATCTTATACATCCTGATGATATTGCAAATGATGATTACGATGAAGGTGTTTATAAAAAACCAAGAAGAGCTTATTGGCGTGTTTAAGTTATGAATAAAGAACTTATTTAAGTTTGCCTATTGTTATAAGTATCTTTATACTTAAATTAAATTAATCCATATTTATTTATATTCCAAGTAGGAGAATACCATTGGCTACAGAGCGAAACCCTTTTGAAAAAACTATGGACAATCCGGTAGCTGAAAATAATGTAGTTGCATTATCTACAGATGAGGAAAGTTCTGAAGCTAAATTCGAGTATAATTCTGATGACGGAAGTGTTATTGTTGATTTCTCAACTGAACTGGGAGATAATCCTTCAATCAGCTACAGTGATCCTGAAGGTTTTTATAAAAATCTAGTATCTGATCTTGATGAAGATGATTTAGAAGATGTTTCAAACCAAGTAATTAATTCATATGAAGCTGATTTAGAATCTCGCGCTGAGTGGGAAGATATGTTTTCAAGTGGATTAGATTTACTAGGTCTTAAACTAGAAGAAACTAATGAACCTTTTGAAGGAGCATGTACTGCAGTTCATCCACTTCTAATTGAATCAGCAGTTTCTTTCCAATCAAAAGCAAGTTCTGAATTATTTCCTGCTGGTGGTCCAGTTAAAGCTCAAGTAATGGGTAAAGCTACACCTGAAAAGCAGGACCAAGCTAATCGTGTTCAAGAGTATATGAACTATCAGCTTACAGAGTTAATGCCTGAGTACTTTGATGAATTAGAAAGAATGCTTTTTCATCTTCCCTTGTTTGGTTCATCATTTAAAAAGATGTACTACGATACTGGTTTAGATCGTCCTGTAAGTGAATTTGTTCCTATTGATCAATTTGTAGTGTCTAACTTCGCAGTTAACTTACGTAGTGCAGATCGGTATACTCAAGTCTTATATCGTAGTCCAATTCAACTTGAACGTGAAATTGCAGGGGGAATGTATGAGGCTTCAGATCAACTTTTAGAAAATCCTGAACTTCCTAATCTTTCTACTCTTCGTACTAAGATGAACTCAGTTACAGGTGTATCACCTTCCAGTACAGATTTTGATGGTCAGTACACCTTACTTGAACAACATTGTTATTTAGATATAGAAAGCTTAGAAGATGAAACTGAATTAACTCTTCCTTACATTGTAACTATTGATCAAGATAGTAGAGCAGTTCTTTCAATTCGTCGTAACTATGATCCTGATGATCCACAAAGAAAGAAAAAACTTTTCTTTACTCATTATCGTTTTGTACCTGCTTTAGGTTTCTATGGCATAGGTTACATTCATATGCTAGGTAACTTAACTGCATCTGCAACATCAGCACTTCGCAGTCTCCTTGATGCAGGACAGTTTGCTAATCTACCTGCTGGTTTTCGTGCTAAAGGTGTACGTATCACAGGTGAGAATGATCCTATTGCTCCAGGTGAATTTAAAGAAGTTGAAGCTACAGGTATGGACCTTAGTAAATCTATTGTTCCTTTGCCTTATAAAGAACCTTCCCAAACTCTTTATCAAATGCTTAACTTTGTTACAGCAGCTGGTCAAAAGTTTGCAGATAATACAGAACAAGTTATAAATGATAGTGCTGGATATGGTCCAGTAGGAACTACAATGGCACTTTTGGAAGCGTCCAGTAAGTTCTTTTCTGCAGTCCATAAACGTCTACATCATGCACAGCGTGAGGAATTAAAAATTCTAGCTCGTATTAATTACGAGTCAATGCCTAAGAATTATCCGTTTACAATGGCTGGTGATGAGATGCAAATCTTACGCACTGACTTTGATGGCAGAATTGATATTATTCCTGTATCTGATCCTAATGTTCCATCTTCAGCGCATCGTATGATGATGGCTCAGATGGCTTTACAGATGGCTCAACAAGCTCCACCTGGAATGTACAATACAGAAGAGTTACATCGTACAATTCTTAAAGCTGCCCATATTCCAAATTTAGATTTAATTATTCCTACTAAACCACAGCCGCAACCTCTTGATCCTGTTTCTGATATTTTAGCTGCATCTAAAGGCATGGCTATTCGTGCATTTTCAGGACAGGACCATGAAGCGCATGTAAAAGTTAAAATGGCTTATATGCAAGACCCTGAAAATGGTGCTAATCCAATTATGCAACGGATTGTCCCTATCTTAGCTGCAAATATACAAGAGCATTCAGTTATGAAGTATCAAGAGCAAATGAATGGTGTAACTCAGCAGATGATTCAAGGCCAGGAGAACGTCTCTCCGCAGGTTATAGAGCAAGCTATGACACAAGCTGCCCAACAGGTTCTTGTCGCTAATCAGCAAGCCGCTAAGAAGCCTCCTACCCCTGAAGAACAGATGGTAATGATGGAAGGAAGGAGACTTGATCTTGAAGAGCGTAAGCTACAAGCTCAGATGGCTAAAGAAAGTACTCAGAGTATGCTTAAAGATCGTCAACTTCAGTCTCAAATGGCTAAAGAAAATGCTGAAAGTATGCTTAAAAATCGTGAACTTGATCTTAAAGAACGTGAACTTGCCTTAGAAGCTTATGTTGAAGGGGCAACTAACTTAATGAAGATTAATGAAAATGATAAAGATCGTCAGCTTAAACAAGCTCAAGAGGCACTTAAAATGTTGAGTGATCTTGCAAAACAAGACCAGACTATAAATTTGCAAAAAGGAATGGCAGTTTTTAAAAAAATAGAAAACGAGTTAAAACAAAATAAAAATATTAATCTGCAAAAAGGAATGGCAGTTTTTAATACGGTAAACGATGAGATGAAAGATGCTCGTAAACTTATAATGACTAACCCTAAAGGAGAGTAACAATGAATTATAAATCAAGCGGAAATAGCTATGGGGATACATCTAAAATCCCTACGGATAAATTTTCAGTTCGTGCTAATAAAGGTGTTCTAAATAATTTTGATAAATCTTCATATGAAGTTCCAGCACCTAGAACTGTAAAAGGTATTTCTTCTAAGTAAGGAATAAAAACTTTGATATTAACAACTGACATCCGAAGAGGTGTTGAAGAAAAAATTAAAGATGTAAAAAATTCTCTTGCATCAGGATCAGCTTCAGATTATTCTGAATATCGGTACATCGTAGGATATCTACAAGGTCTTTCTGACGGTGCTGATATCTCTGTTGAGATATTAAATCGACGTTTAAAAATTGATAACGATGAAGAGGATTTTAAATAAAAAAATGCAACATCAACCAATGAGTAAAGCTTTAAAAAATGATGAATGGATTGACGATAAAGAAGTAGCTGATCCTGATACTCTTCCTAACTTAACTGGATTTCATGTCTTAGTTAGACCTGTTTCAGTTAAACGGCAAACTAAAGGTGGGATTATCTTACCTGACTCAACTCGTGAGGATATAGCATACCTTACAACAGTAGGTAGAGTTATTGCTTTAGGTGATTTAGCTTATGAAGATAAAACTAAGTTTCCTAAAGGTCCGTGGTGTAAAGTAGGAGACTACGTTAGCTACGGTAAACATTCAGGAGTAAAATTACGCTATAAAGGTGTAAGACTTCTTCTTATCTTTGATGATCAAGTTATTATGACTATCAATGATCCTACTGATTTAGATACTTCTTATAATTTATCCAGTGGTGGATAATATTAATTATAATTTGTATATTTTTAAAATACACTGTATTTTATAATATAGTGGCGTAACCGACCATTTCGCAATGGCGTACAGGAGAAACTAAATGGCTGAAGAAGCTGTTAATTACGAAGTTGAAGATAATGAAAACTGGGGTGAAATAAAACCAGGAGAAGAACAACCTAAAGAAGTTGTAGAATATGAAATTGAGGATGAAGAAAAACCTAGTGAACAATCTTTATCTGATGAAACTGAAGTAGTAGAAGAAAAACCCTTAGAAAGTCAACCTTCTGAATTAAAAGGAGTTGAGACTAAAGGTGCACAAAAACGTATTAGACAATTAATTAAGCAACGTAAAGATCGTGAAGATCGTATCGGAGAACTTGAAGCAAGAGTCAGTGATTACGAAAATAAGCTTAAACAAAAAGATAATGAAATTGTTAGTACCTATAAAAAGAATTTAGACTCTAATGAATCCCAAGTTAATAATCAAATCATACTTGCTGAAAGTGCATATAAAAAAGCTTTAGAAGGTGGAGAACCTGATGAAATTGTTGAGGCACAGCGACATTTAAATAGAGCAGAATTACAACTTGATAATGTATCAAAAGCTAAAAATGCTTATGAAGATTATGAAGTTACTGCTCAACAACAAGGTCAGCAACAGCAAGTTCAACAACAGCCTACTTCTCCTAATCCTGCAAATTATGATCCAAAAGCAGTACAGTGGGCAACTGAAAATAACTGGTTTGGTCAAGATCAAATTATGACAGCCGCTGCAATCGCAATTGATGAGCAGCTTAAAAGCGAGGGATTTGATCCAACTGACGATGAGTTTTATGAAGAAATTGATATGAGACTTCAACAGTCTTTTCCTGCTAAATTTAAACAGGAAAAAACTCCAGAAGAACCTAGTCAAGATGCGGAAATGAAGGAACCGGAACAACCTTCTCAAGTAGTAAGCGGAGCATCACGCACTGTCGCTAACCCTAAGACAAGTAGATCAAATAATAAAGTTAAGCTAACGCGAGACGATATTGAGATGGCTAATCGATGGGGTATTCCACTTGAACGGTATGCTGAACAAAAGCTAGTTGCTAATAAAGCAGAAGGCGAGTATACCACAATTATTACATCTAAGCGTGGAGGCTAAAATAATTATGACACGTAATACAAATAAAGCACGTAGTGAGACAATTCGAGAAACTGAACAGCGTTCCCATGAAGAGTATACCTTTGAGGAACCAGACTATCTTGCAATTCCAGACGTAGTTAAAGATCGTTTTGCTGATGAAGGAATGATACATCGATGGATTCGTATTGAAATCCGTGGTAAAGAAGACATTCAGAATGTAGGAAAACGGTTACAAGATGGATGGGTGTTTGTAACACCTGAAGAAGTTCCTGAAATAGCTCACAATTCTCTCGTTCGGGAAGAAGGCCGTTATACTGGTGTAGTCTGTCGTGGAGACTTAGCACTCGTTAAAATGCCAGCTGGTAAGGCAGAGGCCAGAAAAAGGTACTATGAAGATCGTAGTCGTGAAATGATGGATGCGGTTAATTCGCAGCTTGAAAATAACAATGATTCTCGTATGCCTATTTCAAACTCAAGTAAATCATCGGTTGTTCAAGGAAGAATGCCTAATTTTCAAAAATAAAAGTAATCTAACTGAATAACTATTTGTCATGGTAATTTTAAATTAAAGGAGAACACATATGGCTTTAACAAAAGCTCTTGATGGTTTCCGTCCTTCACGTCAAAAAGGTTCTGCTCCAAATTCAACGGGCGTTAGTGAGTATACTATCGCTTCAGCATATGCAGCAAACATTTTTAACGGTGACGTTGTAACCATTGCCGCCGGTAAGGTCCAAGTTGTAACAACTGTAGGACTAGCCAACGATATTCCACTCGGTGTTTTTGCAGGATGTAATTACGTCCAAAACGGTTCGCCCGTTTATGCAAAATATTGGCCTTCTGGTACATCTGCTTCTGACATTGTAGCATTTGTAAATGATGACCAAAATACCACTTTCATTGTTCAAGCTGACGCTGCTGTTACTGCAGGTGATGTTTATTCAACCACCTTTAACACAACTCTAGGTGCAGGTTCAACATACACAGGTCAATCGGGTCATGGTCTAAAAGCCGCTACTCGTGGTGATGATGGACAAATGACTGTACTAGGGGCGTTTAAAGAACCTGGAAATGCTCTAGGGGATACAAACCCACGAGTCGAAATCATCTGGAAACAGCACATGAACGCTTACCCAACCGTCGGAATTTCCGCAGGTTAATGAAAGGGAGATAAACAAATGGCTATTAATCGCAGTAGTATTGCAAAACAACTTCTTCCTGGTCTGAATGAAATTTTCGGAATTGAGTATGGTGAAGTTAACGATGAACACACACCACTATACGAAGTAGAAAATTCAGATCGTGCTTTTGAAGAAGAAGTACTATTCACAGGATTTGGCTCCGCACCTACTAAATCAGAAGGTGCAGCAGTTCAGTATGATAACGCACAAGAGGGATACACAGCCCGTTACACGATGGAAACTGTAGCTCTTGCGTTTGCTATCACTGAAGAAGCTATGGAAGATAATCTATACGACACTTTCTCTAAAGTACGTGCTAAAGGTCTAGCTCGTGCTATGGCTAACACTAAACAAGTTAAAGCTGCTGACGTATTTAACAATGCGTTTTCAACCAGCTATAACGGTGGGGATGGTCAGCCTCTAATATCGGCTTCTCATCCAACAGTAGGTGACGGTAATCAATCTAACACTATCGGAGCAACTGATCTTTCAGAAGCTGCTCTTGAAACTGCAACGATTGCTATTACAAAAATTAAGGATGATCGTGGTATTCTTGTGGGTGCTTCCACAAAATCACTACATATTCCTTCTGATCTAATTTATACGGCAGATCAGATTCTAAACAGCCCTGGCACTACAACTGCTGGTGGTTCAGCCGCATTTGCTCAGAACAACATTAATGCAATTCGCAATCAATCTGTTGTTTCTGATGGCTTCTACGTTAATCGCCGTCTTACGGACGGTAACGCATGGTTCCTAAAGACTGATGTTCCTAACGGTACGAAGATGTTCGTTCGCGTTCCTCTTCAAACTAAAATGGAGCCTGATTTCGATACAGGTAACATGCGCTTCAAATCTCGTGAGCGTTACGCTTTCGGTTGGAGTGATTGGCGGCAATGGCGCGGTGCTTCCGGTTCTAGTTAAACCTGAAGTTAAATTTCTAAAGTTTAGGGGGTTTCTGAAAAGAAGCCCCTTTTTCTTTTGTTTGTGTATATCTCTTTAGGATACTATAATTAATTTTAACGATGCGGTATAATTTTAATGCACTAAAGGAGATATAATTGTGACAACAAATATTCGTTCAGCTTTTCTTGTAGGAAGCGGTGTACTGCTAGATATTACTACAAGTGTAACTGTTGCTGATACTCGTATCCGCTCTATTCATTCAACTGGTTCAGGAATATATATTATGGATGGAACCTCAACAACAGCGTTGAATAGTAAAGCAGGAAATATTATTAAATGGGATGTATGTGGAACTACATATCTTGATTGGCCCGATTTTGGTATTCGTGTTAACGGTCTTGTTTCTGTAACTGCTCCTACAAGTACAGCAACTCTTACCGTATTCTACGGATAAAATATAAATGACTGATTATACCTATCTAGTTAATGATATTATCAATGCTTGTGAGAATGATGGAACTGAGTTTATAGCTTACGTCCCTAATATGGTTAATCGTTCTGAAGAAAGGTTAACACGGGATTTAGATGACTATGGTTTAGTTGTTCAAACATCAATTGCAGTTTCTTCAGGTAATTCAGAAGTAACTCTTCCTGCTGGTACACGCATCGTAAAGAATTTTAATATTATTAATAATGGGTCTAAAATTAATCTATTATTAAAAACTGATGAATATTTAAATGCAGTGTGGCCTATTAGTGCCTCAACAGAAACTCCAAGGTATTACTCACGAGTAACTGATACTCGTATACGTCTTGCACCTACTCCTGCATCAACATCAGATGGTATACTTATGACTGTTGCTCGACCTACTACGCTTACATCTGCTAGTAACACAAATTATTTTACAGAAATATGTTATGATGCTTTGTTTAATGCAGCAATGGTTGAAGCAATGGTATTTACTAAAAATTATACGGCAGTACAGTTGTTTGAACAAAGGTACACTCAAGCTATCGAAACACTACGTAATCAAGCTCGTCGTACTCGTAGAGATGATATGGCTGCCCCTGCATCACCAGCAGGTGGCGACAATACAATAATTGCATATTCTAATTAAAGGAACTTAAATTATGGCTGGTAGAAAACTTCTTCAAAGTGGAATAAAAGCACTAAAAAAGGGAATAACTAAATCTCAAAAGGCATCTAAAACTACGAGTGCTAAAGTAACTGCTGCATCTAAAGAAGCAGATAAAATTAAAAGTAAAAGTAAACAAGTATCAACTAAAGACGGTGCTGCTTTTTTCAATAAACATGGAGAAAAATTAACATTTAAAAATTTTAGTTCTCGCCAAGCCAAAACTTTTATGAAAGCTGCTAAAGTAACTAAAATTAAAAGTATTAATAAAGCTGTAAGTGAACCAATAAAAACTCCATTAGGAACTAAATATAAACGTAGAAAACCAGTTAAAGAACAATCTAAAGAAAGTATGAGAAAAGAAACTAGTAAAGGTTTACGCAATCGTCCTGAAAACGACATGACAACTATACTTGGTAAACGTGAAAGTTCAGGTATTAAACCTGATCCTAAAAAATTAGCACTTGCAAAAAAACAATCAAATATAAGAGAACCTAAATCAGAATTTGAAAGTAGATTAAATCAAACGGCTACAGCAGGTGGGGTAGAAATACCTAGAAAATTTTCTACTCCTAAAGACCCTAAAGCTACAACAGATCAGATTCGTGCTGCTATGAGAGGGGATATTAATCTTGAACCAGAGGTAATGGATAATTTATCAGCTGATGATTTAATTAAAGTATATGAAGCTGGAAGAGCTACTAAAAAATCTTATGGTGGTAAAATAGGATCAGGAAAAACTAAAAAAGGATATGGTAAAGCATTTCTAAGAAATCGAAATTAACAATTAATTAAATTATACTGGAGTAGTAAAATGTCTAAGTTATCTATGTTAAAAAAAGCTGTACAGAAAGCCTATGATAAGAAAAAGTCTTCAAAAAAATCTAGTGAAAAAACACCGGATTGGGCAAAAGGAATGTCTGAAAAAAGACTTAAAGAACTTTTAGGTAGTCCAACATCAGATTCTCAAGGAGTGGTTCGTCATAAAAAAGGTGGTCAGATTAAGACTGCTATGTCTGATTGGATGCAGGGTTTAACTCAAGGAGAAATTGATCAAATTCTTGGTAAACCTAGCCGTGATTCTGGTGGTGTGAAACGTAGTAATAAAAAAACTAAAACTCCTAAAATTAAAACAGCTAAATCTGGTGGTTCTATTGGTTGCGGTAAAGCTGTAAGAGGATTAGGTAAAGGTCCATACAAAAAAAAATAAGTAGAAAAGGAAAAATTTAAAATGTCACTTCCAGCAATTATAAAAACAGGTACAAATGTTTATAAAATAGGAACAGAACTCGTAAAAGTAGTTCCAAAATTAGCAAAAAGGATTGATAAGTTTCTTAGCACAGGAGGTAAGAATCCACAAATAAAACAAAAACTAATTAAGGAAATGAAACCTGAACTAGGCAAAGGCTTAGGTAAAAAAGGTCAGGTACTCGCATCGGTGATAGACCAAGCAGAAAAAGAGCGTTTGAGGAAAGATGAGAAAAAGAAGAAAACTCAAAGAGAATTTAATGAAAAAGAAAAGGAAGCCTATGAAGCTTCAAAAATTCCTCCTATGCCTAAACCTACAACTGTAGAAGTTCGTAAAACACCAAAAAGGTTAATAGAACCAAA
>TARA_R110002126_G_scaffold3482_3_pt1 | contig 16985 bp, 13 predicted proteins | sample TARA_R110002126 | Tara Oceans TARA_R110002126 (sample SAMEA4397536) | marine metagenome | biome: Polar Biome; feature: [DCM] deep chlorophyll maximum layer (ENVO:01000326); material: water (ENVO:00002006), including particulate matter (ENVO:01000060) such as... | depth 30 m
ACCGATGTCCGGCCTCGTCGAACGGTTCGAAACACGGCTTTCCGAAGCCCTGATCCTTCGCCGTGACCGGGAGCGGACGATATCCGCCCTCGGCGGTGCGCGGGGTGACTTGACTGCAGATGAAGCCTTCCGAAGCATCCGTGAAAAAATTGAGGCCATCGCGCTTCCGCCAGGTTACACGATGGAATGGGGCGGCGAGTTTGAAAGCGCGTCCGATGCGCAGGCGTCACTTGGCAAGCAGTTGCCACTGGGGTTCCTCGTGATGCTGACAATTTCAATCCTGATGTTTAACAAATTGCGCCAGCCACTGATCCTATGGCTTGTCGTTCCGATGTCGGTCACCGGCATGGTCCTGGGGCTTCTGTTCACCGGGCTTCCCTTTACGTTCACAGCGCTGCTTGGCTTTCTGTCTTTGTCGGGCATGTTGATGAAAAACGCGATTGTTCTGGTCGAAGAGATTGACGCTCAGCGCGCCAACGGTGTGGAGAACTACAAGGCTGTAATGGATGGCTCGGTCAGCAGGCTGCGGCCAGTGGTTTTGGCTGCGGGAACCACAATCTTCGGCATGTTGCCGCTCTTACCTGACGCCTTTTTCGCTTCGATGGCCGTCACAATCATGGGCGGATTGGCATTTGCCTCGATCCTGACCCTCGTCCTGGTGCCGGTGCTCTATGCGCTCTTTTTCCGAATTCGCCCGCCCCGGCGCAGCAGAGAGGTGTTTGGCGAAACATTGACCGCTTGAGACCTGTCGAACGGTGCACCAACGCTATCGAAGATGCTTGGTATCGCCTGATGGCCTAATGAACAACACGCATTTCAGACATGGCTAGTGGTGCGATCCTGACAGATGGTTCCCATCTGCCAGGACAAATCGCCCCACCAGATCAATAGCTTGTGGGTTGCCTTTTCGAAACAGATGGGTACCATCTATTTCGGTCAGACCAGAAAATATGATGTAGATCAATGGTACATCCGCATGAAAGAGTTACATTACCCCAATGCACCAGTTGGGCGCGGAAGTGGGGGCTGTCGCCTCTCCCAACCAATTGGCTGAGATGTTCGCGCATATCATCCGGAAGGAGAGGATCATGACAAAAAGAAGCCTCGCGCACACCCAGGTCGAGTGGACCAAACAAAGGCTGGACGAGATCGACGCCACCTTGGTCAAGGCTGAAGAAATTGTGGAGAAAACCACCGGCGCGGCACGCACCGAGGCTGATAAGGCGCTGGCACGTCTGAAGGCGGCGCGGGCGGGATTTGCCACGCGCGCCAAGGCATTGCAGGACGATGTTGCTGCCACGCGGGATGTGGCCGAGGGCGTTTATTCGGCACTGGCCGCTGAATGGGCCGAGTTCGAGATGTCGTTCCAGAACTACCTGACTGCGATCACCGCGCAAAGGGACGCCGTGATCGCAGTCATCTCTGCCCGCGCCGACGCGCAGCGCAAATCCTGGGATGCCTCGATGGATACCATGCGGGCGCAGACCAGCAAGGTCATTGAGCATGCCCAAGGGGAATTCGACGCCTCCATTGCACGCCTGACCGACGCTCGGGAAAAGGCCGAGGAAAAGCTGGGCAAGGCCTCGACCGCCGGGGATGAAACCTGGAAAGCTATCAAGGACGGCATTGAGGAAACCAAAGCCGCACATGAAAGAATGTGGAAGAAAGTCGCCGCCGCTTTTACAAAACCGTCCTGACAGGATGCTATGACCTAATCGCCCGATGTCCTGAGCGGCATCGGGCGGTCAGGTGCACTCAAAGACTTGATGACAGGAGAACGGGTGGATTTTGCAGATAGAAACGGCCTTAAACTGGTTATTCGCGCGGCGCTAATTGCCGCAGTTGCGGTCGCCGTTGGATTGGGCGGCTGGTTTTGGTGGTCATCGCGTTCCCCGGATTTGCCGGCCGGATTTGCCCGCGCCAATGGTCGGATCGAAGCCACTCGCATTGATGTTTCCCTGAAATATGGCGGGCGGATTGCCGAGGTGCTTGTGGCGCAGGGCGGGCTTGTCGGCGCGGGTGACGTTGTCGCCAGGATTGAGGCCACCGAACTTGAGGCGCAGTTGCGCGCCGCCGACGCCGCTCTGCTGCAAAGACATCAGGAACGGGTGCAGGCGGACGCGCTGATAGCGCAGCGTGAGGGGGAATTGAGCCTGGCGCGGTCAAAGTTTCAGCGCGCCGAGGCGTTATTTGAACGTGGTGTTGCCACTGCCGAAACCCTTGATGTACTCCGTTCGCAGGCAACTTCGGCCGTCGCTGCCTTGACGACAGCCAAGGCACAGCGTGCTTCGGCAGAGGCGGCGATTGCGGCGGCCGACTCCAATGTTGCCGCGCTCGCAGCGCGGCTGGCGGATCATGTGCTGACAGCCCCGCGCTCCGGTCGCGTCCAGTATCGACTGGCCGAACCAGGCGAGATATTGCCCGTCGGGGGCAAGGTCGTGTCCCTGCTTGATTTGACCGATGTGTACATGGACATCTACCTCCCGACCGACGCGGCGGGCCAGATAAGGATCGGGGGTGATGCGCGGCTAATTCTCGACGCGGCACCGCAATATGTGGTGCCAGCGTCTGTGACGTTTGTCGCCTCCGAGGCGCAGTTCACCCCAAAGTATGTCGAGACTGAAAGCGAGCGCGCGAAGCTCATGTTCCGAGTGCGCTTAAAAATTCCTGTCGAAATCCTAATCCGTTACGCGGAAATAGTGAAGGCGGGCCTTCCCGGGCATGCGGTGGTGAAAGTGGAGTATGACGCCGCCTGGCCGCCCGAACTGTCGGTCAACCTGCCGTGACAGAACCCGTGGCCCAGCTGAACGGCGTGGCCCATCGGTATGACGCTGGGGTGGCGCTGCACCCGACGACGCTGGATATTCCGGGGGGCTGCATCGTCGGGCTGATCGGGCCAGATGGGGTTGGAAAATCTACTCTTCTGGGGTTGATCGCCGGGGTGCGGCGTGTTCAAGACGGTGTCGTGACCGTACTTGGCGGCTCGATTGCCGATGCAAAGCACCGCGAAGCCCTGCGCCCGCGCATCGCCTACATGCCGCAAGGCTTGGGGCGAAACCTTTACTCCACGCTGTCGGCCTTCGAGAATGTCGATTTCTTCGGAAGGCTTTACGGTCAGGACGGGGCTGATCGCACTGCGCGTATCCGCGATCTGTTTGCTGCGACCGGCCTTTCCCCCTTCGCGGATCGCCCGGCGGGTAAGCTTTCAGGCGGGATGAAGCAGAAACTGGCGCTGTGCTGCGCGCTGATCCACGACCCCGATCTTCTGATCCTCGACGAGCCGACAACCGGCGTTGACCCGCTGTCGCGACGGCAATTCTGGCAACTGATTGCGCGCATCCGAGCGCGAGGCAATAGCATGAGCGTGATCGTCGCCACTGCCTATATGTCCGAGGCAGAAGGGTTCGATCATCTGATCGCGATGAACGAGGGCCTGGTGATGGCTGCCGGCACGCCCGCGCAACTAATGGCAGGGACCGACACACTGGAGGCCGCCTTTGTTGCCCTTCTGCCCGAGGGCCAACGGCGCGGGCATCACGCGATCTCCATACCGCCGCGCGAGTTGACCGATGGCTCGCCCACGATCGAGGCCGAGGGGCTAACCATGCGGTTTGGCGATTTCACCGCCGTGGACAACGTCAGCTTTCGTGTCGCACGGGGCGAGATCTTCGGGTTCCTTGGGTCAAACGGCTGCGGCAAGACCACCACGATGAAGATGCTGACCGGCTTGTTGACCCCGACCGAAGGCGTGACCCGTTTGTTCGGTGCGCCGGTGGGTTCCGATGGTATGGCGGCGCGCAGGCGGGTCGGCTACATGTCGCAATCCTTTTCGCTTTATGGCGAGTTGACCGTGCGCGACAATTTGGACCTGCACGCCGCCCTGTTTCACCTGCCAAGAGCGCGGCGCGCGACGCGGATCGACGAACTGCTTGACCGGTTCGGCTTGCGTGCCGTTGCCGATACCTTGCCCGCATCTTTGCCGCTTGGCCTGCGCCAGCGGCTTCAGCTGGCCACCGCCGTCCTGCATGAACCCGAAATGCTAATCCTGGACGAGCCGACCTCGGGCGTTGATCCAGTTGCTCGCGATGCATTCTGGGAGCTTCTGATCGAACTGTCGCGGCGCGACGGTGTGACAATCTTCATCTCCACCCATTTCATGAACGAAGCCGAACGCTGCGACCGAATTTCCCTGATGCACGCGGGCAAAGTTTTGGCCGAGGGCGCGCCGCGTGATCTCTGTGCAGCGCGGGGTGTCGAGACGCTGGAAGACGCCTTCATTGCCAATATGATTGACGCCGGGGCTGATGGCGAGGAAAAAGCGATGGCTGCGGCCCTACCGCCGCCTGGGGCGGGGCAGAATGCCGCCCTTGGCACGCTGGCGCGGATCTGGGCATTTGCACGGCGCGAAACGTTGGAACTTGCCCGTGACCCGATCCGCCTCGGGTTCGCGCTGCTCGGACCGCTGACCCTGATGCTGGCTATGGGTTTCGGGATCACTTTTGACGTCGAAAACCTGTCCTATGCTGTGCTGGATCAGGACCAGTCCCGCGAAAGCCGGATGCTGCAAGAGGCCTTTGCCAATTCCCGCTATTTTGTCGAAACCCCGCCACTTGAGCATCTGGGCGACCTTGACCAGCGCATGCTGGAAGGGCGTCTCGCCGCAGCACTGGTGATCCCGCCGGATTTCGGGCGCGATCTGCTGACCGGGCGCGAGGCGGAACTGGGCGTCTGGCTGGACGGGGCGAACACCATCCGGGCCGAAACCGCGCGCGGATACATTCAGGGCGTGGTGCAAACGCAATTGGCCGACATGATGGTGCGCGAAACCGGGGTGTCGCCCGACATGACACTCGTGGGTCTTGTCGAGCCGCGATTTCGCTACAATCAGGCCTTCCGGTCGCAATACGCTATTCCACCGGGCGTGTTGATGCTGCTGTTGATCATGATCCCGGCGATGCTCACGGCCCTTGCCGTGGTGCGCGAGAAAGAGATGGGATCCATCGTCAACCTCTATGCTGCGCCTGCGCGCAGCATAGAATTCCTGATTGGCAAACAACTTCCCTACGTTGGCGTGGCGATGGCCAGTTTTGCCAGCCTTGTGGCGATGATGATGGGCGTTTTTGGGGTGCCCTTTCCCAGCAGCCCGCTGGCGCTGATACTCGGCGCGCTGGTCTATGTGATGGCGGCCACAAGCTTCGGCCTGCTCGTCTCCTGCTTCGTGCAAACCCAGATTGCCGCGATCTTTGCTACAGCAATTCTGCTGGTGGTGCCTGTGATCAACTTTTCCGGCATGCTGTATCCCGTCTCAACTTTGGGGGCGGGCACCTCGCTGATCGGTCAGGGCTTCCCGGCGTTCTATTTCCAGCGCATCAGCACGGGGGTATTCAACAAGGGGCTGGGTTTTGCCGATCTATGGCCCAACCATCTGGTTCTGGGACTGTTCTGCATCGGGTTTCTCGGCCTTGCCACACTGCTACTACGCCAGCAGGAGGCGTGAATGATGCGCGCGCTATCCAATATCTTCCGGTTGGGGATCAAGGAGCTTTACAGCCTTCTGCGTGACCCGGTGCTGATGGTGCTGATCTTCTATGCCTTCACCGCCGCGATCTATGTCGTGGCAAAGGGAGTAAAGACAGAGCTGAGCAATGCCGCCATCGCGGTCGTGGATGAAGATCGTTCGGCCCTGTCTGCGCGCATTTCCGGAGCCTTGCAGCAACCCTATTTCAAACCACCGACCGTAATCACGCTGGATCAGGTCGATGCGCTGATGGATGCAGGCCGATACAGTTTCATCCTCGACATCCCACCCCGCTTCGAGGCCGATCTGCTGGCGGGGCGTTCACCGGTGATCCAGCTGAATGTCGATGCGACAGCCATGAGCATCGCGGGTAACGGCGCGCTTTACATTCAGAGTATCGTGACCGCCGAAACGGCGGATTTTGTCAACCGCAGCGGTGTGTTACCGCGAGGACTGGTGAACCTTTCGATCCGGGCAAAATTCAATCCAAATCTGGAGTCGACCTGGTTTCTGGCAGCGATGCAGATCATTAACAATGTGTCGATCCTTGCCATCATCCTCAGCGGCGCGGCGGTGATCCGCGAACGGGAACGCGGCACCATCGAGCATCTGCTGGCAATGCCGGTTTCGGTGGTCGAGATCATGTTGGCCAAGATCTGGGCTAACGGTCTGGTGATCGTGGTGGCAACCGTGCTGTCGCTGCGTCTGATCGTGGGCGGGGCGCTGGGGGTGCCGATCGCAGGGTCGGTGACGCTGTTCGCCTTCGGTGTTGTGGTCTATCTGTTTGCCGTGACATCGATTGGCGTGATGCTGTCGACGCTGGCGCGCTCGATGCCGCAATTCGGTCTGGCCGCGATTCCAGTCTTCATCGTGATGATCCTGCTGTCGGGTGCGGTTACGCCAATCGAAAGCATGCCGCCCGTCGTTCAGATGGCAGTGCAGGTGCTGCCCTCGACCCATTTCATAAAATTTTCACAAGCAGTGCTTTATCGCGGGGCGGAGATCAGCATAGTCTGGCCCCATCTCACCATCACCGCTGTCATCGGTGCCGTCTGCTTCGCCATTGCCTTCGCACGGTTCCGCGCCGCACTGGCCGCAATCACATAGCGCGCTGGCGAGGATGGCGTCCTCTCTTGGCGGCGTTTGCGCCCTGTTATCGTTGTTTGCTCTGCTTTGTCAAATGGGCGAACGGTCGCAAATCGTAATTCTGGTCACGAACGGACGCTTTCGCGGTGACTATCAAACTGCCAGGATTTCGAATTACTCAGCGACTGAGGGACGCATAGCCGTCGGCGTGCATCCAGCCCTTGTATTTGGCGAGATGGGCCTTGGGATGCTGGCCCTTACGGTCAGGGGAGAATTGGCACCAACTGGCCGGTGGCGCATCACCATTCCAGGGACGCTCGTCCCGACCATAGGCCCACAGTCTCGCTGTTTGGGTCTTGCCGGTTCCCGGCGCCAGCATTCTGACCGGGGTATCATCGGCAAAGATTGCCTGTCCGGCCAGCACATGCCGCCCGATGGCTTCAGCCAGCGGTTTCAGCAGTGCTGTGGATTTGCCCACCCAATCTGCTAGCGTCGACCGGTCGAGGTCGATCCCGTCACGCTCGAAGATCCGGCTCTGCCGGTAGAGCGGCAGATGATCGGCATACTTGTTGACCAGAACGTGCGCCAACAAGCCGGGCCCGGGGCGACCGCGTTCGATCGGACGTGACGGCAGCGCTGCCTGCGTGAAACACTCGCAGTCCGAACAGACCATGCGGGGTCTTACAATCCGGTTCACGATAAACCGGCCGGGAACGTATTCCAGTTCCTCGGTCACGTCCTCGCCCAAACGGCGCAATGTACCGCCACATTCGGCGCAGTCATCAGCACCTGTGGTCAGTTCGACTTCCATACGTGGGATGTGGTCGGGGATCGGTTTGCGCTTCGGTTTATCCTTCGCATCCTCATCCGGCAAACACAGCTTTGCGGTCAGCCCGGCAATGGCGATCTCGCTCATCTCCAGAGCCAGTTGAAGCTGCTCGATGCTTTCCGAAGAGGTGCCAAACCGATGGGCTCGATGGCCTACCAATTGATGCCGCAGCTTCTCGATCAAAACAGCTTGGGACTTGACCTCGGCCAGAAGAAGCGCCGTGAACGACCGCAGTTCATCAGGGTCTTCCGGCAAGGATCGAAGGTGGGATCGGGTCGCATCCAGTATGCTCTGACACTAGCAAATCCAGCCCTTCCAGGGAATTCCAAACCAGCAGAATTGGCGGCAAAATCGCTGAATTTGTTCCGCCGATCTAACCAGAAGTCAGAGGTTGCCAGGTACGCTGTGGCGCACGCCAGTCTATTCCCTCCAGCAGCATCGCCAATTGCGCCGGTGTCAGTGCGATCTTGCCGTCCTTCGCCGATGGCCAAACGAAACGGCCTTTCTCCAGACGTTTCGAGAACAGACATGCTCCCTGCCCATCCCTCCAGATCACCTTGATGAGATCGCCGCGCCGCCCGCGAAAGACAAACATGTGACCGGTGAACGGGTTCTGGTTCAACGTCGTCTCGGCCTGCGCCGCCAGAGTGGTAAAGCCACGCCGCATGTCGGTCACCCCGGCTGCCCGCCAGACCTTCGTGTTGGTCGGAACCGGGATCATCGGGCAAAGCTCACGCTGCATATTGCTGGGCGTGGCGGCCGGTCAGGGCAACCCTCAGTAATCAACCCAACCCTACTGGAAAACACTGATGGCCACCGCACCAACTACACCACGCTATGGGACACGATCCGACCGAACTCTACGAGACGCGACGCGACGACATCCTACTCCCTGCCGCCGCATTCTTATCCGGCACGGCGGAGAAGTTCGCCGAGGTCCCGGGCACTCATAGTGGCGAGCCGCGACAGCGTATTCCAGATCGTCTGGCCGGTCTCACCGATTGCCGCCACGGACTTCTCCCGGAGCTTTTCTGCCAAAATGTCGTCGGGCAGCGGCTCGGTAAGATCGTGCGAGACCACGATCTCCGTCCCGCCTTTCAGTGTAACGATCCCGATAGCTTGCAAATCGGTGACGGCATCGTCGCCGGTGACTCTAATCCTGTCGGCGAAAACCGCGAGCTCGGCGTCATTGGTGAGGGCGTCGGTATAGGTACGGTCGTCCACGGTCCTGTCGCCACGCATGGCCATTCCGGCAAGCCAGTTATAGCTGAATTTCACTTCTAGGCCAGTGCGGGGCCGTTTGATGTCGCAGACCCGAAGCCAGCGCGGATTTGTCCGAAGCGTAAAACTGGCGACATCGTCCAAAACGCGCCCTTCCAGCTCTTTTGCGCCGAGGAGCGCTCCGATCATCGCATGAGTTCCGTGGCAGCACGCATGCAGCTTGTATTTGTTGTCCTCGAAAAGAAACGTTTGCGGCTTTGCAAGGCCTGCCCCCGGATCCGCAAGCGATGTATGTGTCTCGACGAAACTTTGCTGCCCCAGCAGGCCATCGTCGGCCGAGGTCATTCCAAGTTTGGCGAGTTTGGCGCATTCGATCCCGTTCGAGGCTGCACTGCCCGCATTGTACGGCTTGCCCATCGTTCCGAACTGCGATTTCAGTCCCGAGGCCCGCGTGGCGCACAGGCCAATGGCGTATCGCATCTCCTGAGCGTTCAATCCGTAAAGGCGGCCGGCAGCCAAGGTCGCGCCAAACGCGCCTGCCGTCGCCGTCTGGTGAAAGCCGATGTCGTAATGCGCCCGTCCGAGAACGAGGCCGATCCGTATGGCGGCCTCTGCCCCGACGAGGAACGCGTTCACAACCTCTGTGGCAGACGCATCGACCTCTTCGCCAGCGGCCAGGGCGGCTGAATAGATTCCCACGGACAGATGGCCGACGTGGCCGAAATGCGTGTCGTCATAATCGAGCGCATGGCTGGTTGCGCCGTTGATGAGGGCCGCCAAGCGGGCAGGAGCGGCGGCGCCTCCGAAGACGGAAGCAGCGCCCCGGCCGACTTCTTGTTCGGCCAACATGCGCAGTTTTTCGGCTACCGGCTCGTTGACGCCCGCTATACCGCAGGTCATCCAGTCAAGGAGCGAGAAGCGAGCTAGGATAAGTGCGCGGACGGAGAGTTTTTCTGCTGGCAAGGCAGCCAGTTCGATGAGGTGGTCGATGAGTACCATATCATTCCTTTCTTCTGGACCTTCGTTGTTATCTAACATTCTATTTACGAGCTTGGAGCCAAGTCTCGGTCGGCTGGAGGAAAAATGTCACATCGTAGGACGTGGCGGCAGAAAGGAATTCTTCGCCCATCGCTACAACAGGTTTGCCGCCCATAAATCGGCCTGAGACGGGGGTCACAACCGCTTGGCAATTTCCTCCAGCATCACCTCGGTCGCGCCACCGCCGATGGCGTGGATCCGCGCGTCGCGAGACATGCGTTCAACCGGAGTTTCGCGCATGTATCCCATGCCGCCATGGAACTGAACGCAATCATACAGCACCTTGTTGACCAGATCGCCGCAATAGGCCTTGACCATCGAAACCTCTTTGACGCACTCCATCCCCTGCGCATCCTTCCAGGCCGCGCTGTAGACCAGTTGGCGTCCGGCCTCGACCTGGGCGGCGCGTTCGGCAAGACGTTGGCGGATCACCTGTTTATCCCACAGAACACCGCCAAAGGCGGGGCGATCTCTCACATAATCCAACGTCAGTTCTATGGCTTTCTGCGCCTCGCCCATGGCCATCGCCCCCAGAACCGTTCTTTCGTTCTGGAAGTTCTTCATGATGGCGTAGAACCCTTGGTCAACCTCTCCCAGGATCTGGTCGCCGGTGACACGGACGTTGTCAAAGACCAACTCTGCGGTGTCCGAGCACAGCCACCCGGTCTTGTTCAGCTTCTTGCCGACCGAAAAGCCCGATGTGCCTTGTTCAACAGCAAAGATCGTCACTCCGCGCGAACCTTTTGCCTCGGTATTGGTCTTGGCGGCGACGAAAAACAGATCGCCATGCACCCCATTGGTGACGAACATCTTGGTGCCGTTAATCAGCCAGCCATTGCCGTCGCGGATCGCGCGTGTACGCATTCCCGCCACGTCAGACCCGGCGCCGGGTTCGGTTACGGCAACGGCACAAATGCTTTTGCCTGACGTGATGCCCGGCATCCAGCGTGCCATCTGTTCGGGTGTGCCTACATTGGCCAGATGCGGACTGGCCATATCCGTGTGCACCAGCAGGTCAGCCGAGAAGCCACCGAATGTGCAGCGGCCCAGCTCTTCAGCCAGCACGACGCTGGCCATCGTATCCAGATCGGCTCCGCCATATTGCTCGGGGTAGCGCATACCAAGAAAGCCCAGTTCGCCCATTCTGGCGAAAACCTCGCGCGGAACCTTGCCCGCTTCTTCCCAGGCGTCGCCGTGTGGCACGATCTCGGCCTCGACAAAGCGGCGGATTTGCTCGCGCAGCATGGTCAGTTCGTCGGAAAAGTATGGGTTGATCATGGTTATTCCTCGGGATCGATGGTGATCAGAACGGCGCCCATATCGACGCTTTCTCCGGCTGCATAATTGATCTGGGCGATGACGCCCGCACAGGGCGCGGTCAGGGTTTGCAAAAGTTTCATTGCATCGATTACGAGAACCGGCTGTCCGGCGATGACGGCATCGCCGGGCCGGACCAGAACGTCCGAAACTAGGCCGGGCATTGGCGCGCTCACCAGATTGCCGGCATCCAGCGCGGATTCGCCCGCCGCCTGAATGATCCCGTCGCTGTCCAGAACGTTAAATGTGGCGCGCCCGGTTTCGCCATCCAGCGTAACGGCATCGCCATCGATATCTGCGCGCACGCTGCGGCGCATCCCGCCGGTTTCATAACTCAGCGTGCCGTCGCGCAGGGCGGCGTTGTCCATTTCAATCGGCGCCAGATCGGGAAGCGTCACGATATGGCGTCCGTCGCGCCCCTCGATGCGGGCGTTATTGCCGTCGATCCGGTAAAAAGCGGCGCCGCGGCGCCCGGACGGCTCGGTGACGCGCCACGCCTCCAATGCGGTCCATGGATCAGATCCGCCCCCGTCATTCTGAGCCAGAAAGCGGGTCAGAACGGCCTCGGCCTGCTGATGAGGGCCGGGCATTGGCGCGCGCCACCCATCGCGATAGGCCGCACCGAGCGATGCCGTGCCGTGCGTCCCGGCGACAAAATCCGGTAAGGCCAGAAGATCGCGCAAAAAGGCGATGTTGGTGCCGGGGCCGGTGATGCGATACTTGGCCAACCCCTGTTCCAGAAGCCGGATGGCCGATGCCCTGTCGGGCGCGGAGCTGATCAGCTTGGCCAGCATGGAATCGTAATAGTGGCTGACGGTGCTGCCGGCGCGCACACCGCTGTCGACCCGCAGGCCGGGCATGTCGGGCGCGGCGTAGCTGGTGATTTTGCCGATCTCGGGGCGATAGTTGTTGGCCGGGTCTTCGGCGGCGATGCGGGCCTCGATCGCCCATCCGGTGCAGGTGATGTCGTCTTGTGCGAACGGCAGCGCCTCGCCCCCGGCGGCGCGCAACTGCCAGGCGGCGATGTCGATGCCGGTGACTGCCTCGGTCACCGGGTGTTCCACCTGCAGGCGGGTGTTCATTTCCAGAAAATAGTATTCGCCGGTATCGGCATCCAACAGGAACTCAACCGTGCCGGCGCTGTCATAGCCGATGCCCTTGGTCAGCCGCACCGCGCTGTCGAGCAGGCTGGCGCGAATGTCGGCTGCCAGCCGTGGCGCGGGGGCCTCTTCGATCACTTTCTGATGGTTTCGTTGCAGCGAGCAGTCGCGTTCAAACAGGTGCCGCACATTGCCCCGTTGGTCCGCAAGGATCTGCACCTCGATATGGCGCGCGGCGCCGATATAGCGTTCCAGCAAGACCTGCCCATCGCCAAAGGCGGCGACGGCCTCGGCCCGCGCAGCAGTCAGTTCGGCGGTGAATTCGGCAAGATCATGCACCTGCCGCATGCCGCGCCCGCCGCCGCCGGCGCTGGCCTTGATCAGCAACGGCACGCCGACGATATGCGCCTCGGCCAGCAAATGCGCATCGGATTGGTCATCGCCGTAATAGCCCGGCACAACCCGCACGTTTGCCGCAACCGCCGCCGCCTTGGCCGCAATTTTTGATCCCATCAGCGCGATGTTTTCCGGGGACGGTCCGACAAAGACCAGACCGGCATCGGCGCAGGCCTGCGCAAAGCCTGCGTTTTCAGCCAGAAATCCATAGCCGGGGTGAATCGCCTGCGCGCCGGCCTGTTTGGCAGCCGCAATGATCCGGGCGCCATCCAGATAGCTCCGGGCGGCCTCGGCCGGTCCGATATGCACCGCTGCGTCGGCGGCAATCACATGCGGCGCATCCCTGTCGGCATCGGAGTAAACTGCGACCGCGCGCAGACCCAGGTCCTGACAGGCGCGCACGAGGCGCACGGCAATCTCGCCACGGTTGGCTATCAGAACGCTTGAGAATTTCATTTGCCCGTCCGCCACGGGGGCAGCTTCTTGCCCAGAAAACTGTTGATGCCGGTGGCGCCTTCATCGGTTTCCCATGCGTCTGCCAGGCGATCGGCGGTGTAGATCATGTTGTCGTCGATGCCGTGGCCGGCAACGTAGGTAATCAGCCGCTTGGTTTCGCCGACTGCGCCCAAAGCCGCCTCAAGATGATCGGCAATGATCGCATCAATCCGCGCATCCAGATCGTCGGGCGATGCCGTTTCGTTCAGCAATCCGATCTTCTCGGCCTTCGCGGCGCTGAACAAGGCCCCTGACAGCATCGTGGCCCGCGCATTGGCCGCGCCGATGCGGGCCACCACATGCGGCGAGATATTGGCCGGGATCAGCCCCAGACGCACTTCGGTCAGGCCAAAGCGCGCGGTGTCGACGCCCACGGCAATATCGCAGACCGAGATCATCCCGACCCCGCCGCCATAGGCCGGGCCCTGAATTCGCCCTATCAGCGGTTTGGGCAAGCCGTTGAGCGCATTGAGCATATGCGCCAGCTTGCTGCTTTCGCGAATGCGGGTGGCGCGGTCGGCCTCGGCATTCTCTTTGAACCAGTTGAAATCGCCGCCCGCGCAGAAGCTTTTGCCTTCGCCGCTGAGGACCACGACCCGAACGCCGCTGTCTGCCGCCAACAGGTCCGCGGCTTGCTTGAGCTCCTCAATCAGCTGTCCGTTCAACGCGTTGTGCTTGTCGGGCCGGTTCAGCGTCAGGCGCGCCACGCCGCGTGCGTCCTGTTCAAGAGTGATCGTCTGAAATGTCTGGCTGGTCACAATATGGTCCTACATGCGGTAAACTGGAGAATGCCCGGTTGCATCAGGCGTGCTGGACACGATCGACAGGCAAAGACCCAGCACATCGCGGGTTTGCGCAGGCTCGATGATGCCATCGTCCCAAAGCCGTGAGGTGGCATAGTATGGGTCCGATTGTTCGCCATACTGGGCGCGCACGCGGGCTTCGATCTCGTCCAGCTCGGCCTGCGTGGCGGCGGGCGCTTTGACATTGGTGCGGCGCAGCTCCAGCATCACGTTGCTGGCGATATCGGCCGACATCGTGGCCAGCACGGCGCTTGGCCATGCAAACAGGAAGTTCGGCCGAAAGCCACGCCCGCACATGCCGTAATTACCCGCCCCATATGAGCCGCCCACAATGACCGACAGCTTGGGAACCCGCGCGACCGCCTGAGCGTAAACCATTTTGGCGCTGTTTTTGGCTATGCCCTCGCGCTCGGCGTAGGTTCCGACCATGAAGCCGGTGATGTTGTGCAGGAACAGCAGCGGGATATTGCGCTGACCGCAAAGAGTTATGAAATGCGCGGCCTTCAGCGCCGATTGCGACAGAAGCGCGCCGTTATTGCCGATGATCCCTATCGGATGGCCATGAATGCGCGCGGTGCCGCAGACCACGGTATTGCCCCATTCGGGTTTGAATTCACTGAAGCCGCTGTCATCAACGGTGCGCGCGATGATCTCGCGCACGTCATAGGGCATTTTGGGATCGGCGCTGATCACCCCTTCAAGCTCTGATGCGGGGTGTCGCGGCGGCAGCACCGGTGCGACCTTGGCTGGCTTGCGCTCGAAATTCGTCTCGCCGACCAGAATGCGGGCCAGCGCCAGCGCCTGATCCTCATCGGCCACCAGATGGTCGCTGACGCCGGAGACCCGCGTGTGCATTGCGGCGCCGCCCAAGGTTTCGCCGTCAACCTCTTCGTTGATCGCAACCTTGACGATTGACGGGCCACCCAGATGGATGCGTGCGTTGCCGTCAACCATGATTACCTGATCGCTCAACGCCGGAATATAGGCGCCGCCAGCTGTGCAGCCACCAAACACCACCGATATCTGCGGCAATCCGGCCGCCGACATCCGGCACTGGCGATGAAACGAATTGCCAAAATGGTCACGGTCGGGGAATACCCTGTCCTGTTCCGGCAAATAGGCACCACCGCAATCCACAAGATAGAGGCAGGGCATGCGGTTCTGCTCGGCGATCTCCTGAGCGCGCAGATGTTTTTTCACCGTCTCGTGGAAAAAACTGCCACCTTTGACCGTGGCATCGTTGGCGATGATGACCAAATGCTTGCCTTTTACAAGGCCAATACCAGTGACGATGCCGGCCGCCGGAACTTGATTGTCGTACTGACCCCAGGCGGCAAGCGGCGATAGTTCCAGAAAGGCAGTGCCGGGGTCGATCAGTCGGTCGATCCGGTCGCGCACTAAATGCTTGCCGCGAGAATGGTGGCGCGCGCGCAGTTTTTCGGCACCCCCGGCTGTGGCGATGGCCATGCGCGCGCGCAGGGTTTCCTGCAGGCGCTGCGATTGCACCTTGTTCCGGTTAAAAACCGGAGATCGAGGATCTATCCGGGACGCGATACGGCTCATGCTTTGTCTCCGCTCTGGGTGAGAATCCCGTTCATAAATGTGTCGGCATAGTCATCAGCAAGCTCCTCGGCGCTGCCCTTTTGGGGGTCGAACCATTCAAGCGTCGCGTTCAACGCGCCGATCAACAGCAGGCGGAACCGGGGCAGATTGACATCATCTCTGATCGCACCACGTGCCTGCAAGCCCGACAACAGGTCGTCCAGAAAACTTTCATATGCGTGGCGGACAGGCAGGTTAGCTTCGCGTACCGCAGGCGGCACCTGACCGAATATCCGGACATTAGCCGAGGTATAATCGCCATGTTCCAGCAAAGCACACAGATGGCCGCGCAATACGGCGCGAAACACGTCGCTAGCAGGCGACCCAGCGGGCAGAGCCTCAATCCGCGCCCGCGCCTCATTGTGAACCACTCGGATGCCGACATCCAGAATTTCGACGATGATCGCGTCCTTCGAGGCAAAGTGATAGTAGATGCTGCCAGCTTTGATCCCGGCGGCCTGCGCGATCATCCGCAGCGACACAGCCCCATACCCGTGCTGACCAAACAGCAAAGCCGCCGCATCCAGAATGCCTGCGCGACCGACCTCGGGTTTCTCTGCTACTTCTTTCATGAGTGCCATCATGTCCTACAAGAATCTACCTACCTAACACTTGTTAGGTGGCGCGCGACGCCCTGTCAACCCGGTTTTCGCGTCTTGGAAACTCCCGCCGTGGGAATGGTTAGAGGCCAAGCCCTAATCTCGACTTTGTGCATTATGAGGCGAAACATAGTGCCTATGTCGTGCGCTTGAGGCGGCTTGGTTGAATTTTGGGAACTTCGGGGTGCGGCGGGCATTGTCGATAAATGTCCTGGCCCCACAGGACCATGTGAACAGCGCCGATGGCATCTGAGAAGGTGAACTGTGTTTTCTTGTACCACGCGGCGGCATACGGAAAAACGCTGTCGCCGTGCAGATCGCATGCCCAGAGTGTGACGAGACTGTAGAACGCCATCAGCGACGGCGTCGTGCGCATGATGGCTTTGTCGTTCCACTGCAGTTGTGTTTCCACGCCAAGATGCGCACGCGTTTCGGCATGGACGACCTTGAACTGCCAGCGCCGAACGAAGTAGGCAATGATCTGAGCAGGCTAAAGGTCGTCCATGCCGATCACGACGGAGCCGTCGGGCACGAACCTCGAAACGATGATGGACAGCAGACGGGCCGCAAACAGTCGGGGGTTCCAACGGGCGCGGTTGAGAAGTTGATGGTAGGCGGCAAAATTGCTTGCTTCCGCGCGCCCGGTGATCCGAAGGCAGGCTGTCACCGTTCGCTTGCCAGGCGAAAGGATCGCACCCATCACGAGGACCAGTAGATGCTCCCAACTCGGCGCGGTAAACCAGAAACGAAATGGTAACAGCCATTGGCGAAGGATGTGGGAACCGCGTCTCCCGGTTCAGCGGTCTGTTCAGGTTGTTCGCTCATCCTCTCGTTCGAATCCGATCAAACGAAAGGCGCAAGGCCATGAACTGCAACGAATTGATTCACCCGGAGATCGCAAAACGCTCCCGATATAACTGCCGATTTTGTACAAAGTCTAGGCTCAGGACTCATTGATTGATCCAGAAGATGATAGTTGCT
>TARA_R110002126_G_scaffold1909_4_pt1 | contig 16954 bp, 12 predicted proteins | sample TARA_R110002126 | Tara Oceans TARA_R110002126 (sample SAMEA4397536) | marine metagenome | biome: Polar Biome; feature: [DCM] deep chlorophyll maximum layer (ENVO:01000326); material: water (ENVO:00002006), including particulate matter (ENVO:01000060) such as... | depth 30 m
CCTACCACCAAAGGATTTTAACCCACTGATGAAAGAAATTATATCTGGAACAAAAAAGAGTAAGAAAGTAGTTCAAGAAATGGTTAATGAAATAAAAGAACAGATTAAGGAAGATGAATTCAATGAAGCTATGGGTGACCAACACTTCAATGAAGAGGATTTATTAGGATAAGTATATGTTCAAGGACTATAAAAAAATATTTAAAAATAATAATGAATTATTAAATAAATCTGAAGTTCAAGAACTTATTGAGTATGTGTCAGAGTTAGAAGGTGTTATTATGGATAATAATATAACTAAGACATATTCAAAAGAAAAAATACTATTTAATATACTAAAGGATATATATGAATCTTGTGAGGATTTAATAAGAAAAGAAGAAGAAAATATTAGATTTAAATTTAATGATAATATTGACTTTAAATCATCAATTAAATCACTAAAGAAATATATTGAGAAGTCGGATGAAGATTTTAATTTAAAATTACTATAAACCACCCAATTGGGTGGTTTTTTCATTTTAATGATTAGGTAACATATTTATATATATGCTAACTAACGAAGAAATATTAACACAATACTTTAAGTGCCTTAAAGACCCAGTGTATGCAATTGAAACATATCTTGAGACAAAGGATAACACACAAGGTGGTTTTGTACCGTTTAATCTTTTCCCAAGACAAAAGGAGATAGTACGTGCATATGAAACACATAGGTTCAATCTTGTGGCAAAACCAAGACAAGCTGGTATATCAACAACAACACAGGCATATATGGCAATTAAATGTGCGTTTGCTGACTCAGATAACCCAGAAACGGTTTTACTTATTGCAAATAAACTAAAACTAGCCCAAAAATTTCTTAGAGGTATAAAAGACTACTTATTACAAATGCCAAGATGGGTATGGGGTGATGAATTTTATGGTACACCAGAAAAAGAAAAAAAAGATATATTCTTATCAAACTCAAAAATAGAAGTTGAATTACCAAATGGTTGTCAAATAATAGCTGTGGCAACATCTGAAGATGCCTTAAGGGGTTATACCCCAACATACCTAATATTTGATGAAGCAGCATTTATTGATAACGGTGATGCGGTTTATTCTGCGGCAATGTCTTCTTGTGCTACTGGTGGTAAAGTTATGCTAATTTCAACACCAAATGGTATGGATTCCCTATATTATAAGACATATGAACAATCTAAGAGTGGTAAGAATAATTATAATATCATTGATATGAAATGGTATGAAGACCCAAGATATAATAAAGAATTAAGTTGGGTCAAAAAGGATGACAAGGGGAATGTATTAGAAGATATAAAAGAATATGAATTTATAAATGAAAAATATAAGGTTAGGGTTAAGAATGGTTATAAACCAACATCTCCATGGTATGAAAATATGTGCATGACATTAAATAATAACACAAAAAAGATTGCACAAGAGTTAGATGTTTCATTTCTTGGTTCTGGTGGTAATGTTATATCTGATGAAGATATTGCATTTCACGAACAAAATAATGTTGAGGACCCACTTTGGGTCGATGGACGAGAAGGGGAGTATTGGATTTGGGAAAAACCAATAGAAGGACACCAATATATACTTAGTTCAGATGTTGCAAGGGGTGATGGTGAAGATTCATCAACCATTGTAATAGTTGACTTCACAACAATGGAGGAAGTTATGGAGTATCAAGGTAAAATACCACCAGATTTATTGGCTGAAGTTATATATGAATATGGTAATTTATATAAGGCTTATACTATTGTTGATATTACTGGTGGTATGGGTGTTGCAACAGTGTTGAAACTACTTGAACTAAAGTATAAATACCTACATTATGATGAACCAAGAGGTAAGATACTTAATAGTAAAAAGGCACAATTAACACCACATTCAAAAGATAGTAAAATACCAGGTTTTAATGCAAACGGTGTTAGATTGCCTATGATTGCTAATTTTGAACGGATGGTTAGAGAAAATGGTATTGTAATTAAATCAAGGCGGTTGGTCTCTGAAATGAAGACATTTGTATATAGAAATGGTAGGCCAGACCACATGAGAGGGTACCATGATGATTTAATTATGGCTATGTGTATGGCACTTTGGGTTCTAGAACATTCATTTAAGAAATTAGAAAAGATGGAAAAACAAAATAAAGCCATGTTATCCAGTTGGACTGTTGGTAGTTCTAATAAGACTGCAAAAGAAGAGAATAACACTGGTTTTGTAAGTAAAGAAAATAGAAATAAAAAAGCATTAAAGAAACCTAAGTTTAGTAGAAATGTTTCTAAGAATATGCAAGACCCAAAAGGTGACTATTTATGGTTATTTAGTGGATTTAAATAATTATACCAACAATGGTTTAGTTATTTAATAAATTCATTATAATTATTAAATATAAATTAATACAAATATGGCAAATAAAAAATTAACAATATTTCAAAGGCTTAATAATATATTCGGACCAGATGGGGTTAATATACCCAAAAAAAGTACGAATAGATATTCCATCGGTAAGGATGCATTACTTAAGACACAAGATAAATCAGAATATGATGCCGCAAAACTACAGGCACAACAAAATAAATACTTAGGTGGGACATGGAGAAAGGTTGATAACGAACTTTTTCAGAAAGCAGTTCATTATGAAACAACAAGAATTGGCTCCTATTCAGATTTTGAAAGTATGGAGTTTTATCCAGAAATATCAGCTGCTTTAGATATATTTATGGAAGAATCTACCACTGCAAATGAAAAAGGTAGAGTATTGAACATTTATTCAGATTCAAAAAGAGTTAAGACAGTATTGGAAGACCTATTTTTTAATAGATTAGATATCCACACATCTCTACCAATGTGGACTAGAAACGTATGTAAATATGGTGATAATTTCGTGTTTTTAAATATTGATGATAAAGCTGGTATTATTGGTTGTAGACAAATGCCAAACTTTGAAATTGAACGTAAAGAAGGTGACTTATATAGTAGATTAAGTAATGGTGGTGAAAACTACGATGGGGAAGACCCAAAGGTTAAGTTTGTTTGGAGAGGTAGAGATATGGAATTTAATTCGTGGCAAATTGCACATTTTAGACTATTGGGTGATGATAGAAGACTTCCATATGGAACATGTTTAAAATACAACACTAGAGTTGAAACCGAAGAGGGTTATACCGAAATAAAGGATATCAAAAAGGGTGATTCTGTTTATTCATTTGACACCTCAACACAAACAAAACAATTATCTAAAGTGTTAGATACGATTAATTCTGGTATTAAGTTAACATACAAATTAAGTACAGCACATAATTTCGTAGATGCATCAAAGGAACATAGAATATTATATTACAACAATGAATTACAAAAATTCGATTATAAAAACACCTTAGAGTTTAAAGTTGGTGATTTGTTAGTTATTGATACAGAAAATAATAATTCTAATCTAACACCTATCTTGAAGGGGAAACCAGAAACAAATAAAAACGGTTTCTGGAATAATATTGATTTGATACCAGATAATATTGATGAGGGGTTTGCTAGATTTTTTGGTTATTTAATCGGTGATGGTTGGGTTCATAATGATTCGGTTTGTATTGCATTATCAGTTCATAAATCAATAAATGAACGTTATATCTCATATATGAATGAAATCACAGGACGGGAAATTAAATTCTGTGGTGAAAATGACATGCAAGTGGTTTGTAATTCTAAAATGTTATCAATAGTTCTTAAAAGAATGGGATTTGTTGGAAATGTATACACTAAAAGGATTCCACAATGGTTATATTCATCATCTAGAGAGATAAGACAAGCATTCTTAAATGGTCTTATAGATGCTGATGGTTCATTATTTATAGATAAATGGGATTGCCTAAGATACTCGATAGAGTTAACAAATGAAGAGTTAATAAACGATGTTAAAATATTAGTCCAATCATTAGGATTTAAGTCTGGGAAAATATCTAGTAGGTTAAGAAAGAATGGGGGGGTAGGTGATAGGAAATTTAAATCACAACGAGAGAGTTTTTATTTTTACTTTTACGAATCTAAAACAAAACAGAAAATTAAATACGACATTGATACTCGTCTAACAAATGGTTTTATTTTAGAGCCGATTAAATCTATTGAGGAATCTGGCGAACATGAAACATATGATATATACGTAGAGAATGAAAACCATAACTTCTACGCTAATGGTATTGTTGTCCATAATTCTGTCTTAGAGAAAGCCAGAAGAATTTGGAAACAATTAATTCTATCTGAAGATGCCATGTTGATTTATAGGGTGACAAGAGCACCAGAAAGAAGGGTATATAAAATATTTGTTGGTAATATTGACGATGAAGATGTACCAGCATATGTCGATGAAATTGCAAATAGATTTAAAAGAACCCCAATTATTGACCCACAAACTGGTCAAGTAGATTTACAATATAATCAATTGGGGAATGACCAAGATTTCTTCATACCCGTTAGAAGTGAAGATGCACCAAATCCTATTGATACATTGGCTGGGGCTTGTATCGCTTTAGATACTAGAATCCCTTTATTAGATGGGAGAACATTGGAACTTAATGAAATAATTAATGAATGGGATAATGGTAATAGAGATTTATGGGTGTATTCGTGTGACCCACATACTGGTAAATTAGCACCAGGTATGATTACGTGGGCTGGAGAAACTAGAAATAATGCTGAAGTAATTAAAATTACCTTAGATAATGGTGAAGAAATTATAACCACTCCAGACCATAAATGGGTTCATAGAACTAATGGATTTGTTGAAGCCAAAGATTTAAATATTGGAGACTCTTTAATGCCCTTTTATAAAGATACTAAAAAGATTAAATCTAATACAAATAATTATGAGCGTGTTTGGGATAGTTCTAAACAACAATGGGTTTTCACCCATAGGATGGTTACTAATCATTTAAATAATACAAACATTATTGAAGAATATGTGTATGATAAAAAATACACCAATAAAAATAAATTAGTAAGACATCATAAGGATTATAATCGTTTTAATAATAACCCAAGTAACTTAGTTTGGATGAATGTGTTAGACCATATTAAATTACACCAAGATGTTATATTGGAAACTATTTGGGGTAACCCCAAAGAAAACAAGGAAAAAATACGTAAAGGGATTAATACCTATATTTCAAACTTAACTGAAGAAGAAAAGAAGCTTAGAGGGATACAATCTAAATTAAATTCAATTAATTCTAGGGATAAAGCTAAAAATACTTATCTTAATAACCCAAATAAACCAAATTTTGATATTGTTAGAACCAAAAATTCACGTAATTACTGGTCTAAGGTTTCCTCTAAAGAAAAACAATCAATTAAAGCTAAAGAATTATGGGGAAGTGAAGAATATAAAAATAAAGTTTTTAATAAAAAACAAAAATTAACATTTACCAACACACTTTATAATATGTTTTTTGAAATGTTTAAACAATATGGTAAGGTAGATTTAACACTAATAGAACTTAATAAATCTGAAGAATTTATGTATGAATTCTTCAGCACTAATAAAAGTATTAGAAGTTCATTAACTAATTTAAATGAATTCACTAGAAATCACCTAGACAAAATGCTTAAAGAACGTGGGTTTAAAAATTATAGAGAATGGTGTAAGATTACCACTGAAGAATTAGGATATAAAAATGTTAGAGCTTGGAGATATTTTATAAAAAAAGAAAAGAAAATATTATATAACCATAAGATTATTAATATAGAATACTTAGAAAACAAAATGAACACTGGAACTATTACTGTAGATGGTGATGAAAAATACCATAATTATCACACATTTGCAATAGAATCTGGGGTTTACATTAAAAATTCTAATTTAGATGCGATAGCAGATATAGAGTACCTCCAGCGAAAATTATTTACCGCATTAAGGGTACCAAAAGCCTTTCTTGGTTTTGAAGATGCACAAGGTGATGGGAAGAATTTAGCACTCCAGGATGTTAGATTTGCTAGGACTATTAATAGGATACAACAAGCATTGATAATGGAATTAAATAAAATAGCAATATTGCATTTATTCTTACTTGGTTTGGAAGATGAGTTAGATAATTTCACACTAACACTTAACAATCCATCAACACAAGCTGAAATGCTTAAATTGGAACATTTACAATCTAAGGTAAATCTATATAAAGATTCTGTATCTGATGCTGGTAATGGTTTTGGTGTTATGTCTATGACAAAAGCCAAAAGAGAAATACTTGGATGGTCAGATGATGAAATTAAACAAGACCTATTAGAACAGAGACTAGAAAAAGCAGCCTCAGCTGAAATGGAAAATACTTCAGAGGTTATAAAATATACTGGAACATTTGATGAAGTTGATAGGGTTTACGGTGATATTAATATAGCCAAAAATATGGGTGGTGAAGGTGCTGAAGGTGGTAGCGAAGGCGGTGGAGGTGGTGGAGGCGGCTTCGGTGGTGGAGGTGATATGGGTGGACTTGATTTTGGTGATGAAGGTGGTGATGACTTAGGTGGTGATGACTTAGGTGGTGATGATTTAGGCGGTGATGACCTGGGTGGTGATGATTTAGGTGGTGATGACTTAGGTGGTGATGACTTGGGTGGTGATGACTTGGGTGGTGATGAACCAACCGAAGAGTCAATAAAAAAAGATGAAAACTTATTATTAGAACGGATTAATAATAATAAAAAACTACGTAAAAAAGAAAGTGACTTTGATAAATTATTGGAATCAATGAAACCAAAGGATAATAAGTTTGAACGGGTTAAAATAACAGACAAGAATATAAAAATAAATAAACACATAAATGATATGATTAATGATATTGATAAAATTATTGATTAACACATTTTACGATATATTTATAACATATAAAATAAATTAACTATGAAAAATTTTGGAACTATAAAGACAATCTATAATGATATGTTGTCAGAAGCAATAAGTAACAAGGATGTTAAAAGGAAGAAAATATTTAAAACTTATATTAAAAAACTAAAAGAAAATGAGGTCTTAAGAACACAGTTTTTAATATATAAAAATATTGAGAATAAAATTGAGGAAAATGAAACAAGAATTATTGAATATATTAAAGAAAATATATCATTAATGGATAAGTTTTCTAAGAAACAAATACTAAAAAGTAATAAGGATTTAGTTAAGGGTATGGTACTAAAATTAGAAACTTATAAAAATGATGAAGTGATAAATAAACTACATGAAAATATAAGCTATTTAATTCACACAGAAAAAACCGCAAAAACTATTGATACAATATTTGAGAGTATTTCAAATGTTTCTGATTATATAAAAAGTAATACAAAGAAAAAAATCACTGAATCACTTGGTGTTTCAAATGAAATATTAACATCGATTGTTGTTGATAAGTATAATGAAAAATATAAGGAATTGTCAGAGGGTAGTAAAAAACTAATTAATACTATTTTGGAGTCAACCCACGAAGATAAAATTGAATATTTTAACACAACAATTAAAGATTGTTTAACCATTGTCAATGAACAAATTGCTAATGCTGATTTATCCCTTAAAGAGGGGTTATTATCAGTTAAAGAAAATTTATTAAATAGAGTCTTTAATGAGGGTACTTTTGAAGTTGATATTTTAAAGATATTCCAACTAAAGAAAGATTTAAATGAATAGAAGATAATAATTACTTGACTTTTACGTTTAATTTAATTATATATAATTAAAATTAAATATGACACCAAAAATAGGTAAGCAATTAAGAATTGATAATCACATAAATTATAATATGATATATGGTACTGTTAACAACACAAAACCAAAATCGATTTATGTTAGTATTTCATCTTGGGCAAAACCAACGATAAATGATGAAATTAATTATAAGAGTGTTATAACAAAATTACAAAAGAAAATAAAAAAACACTTATTCAATAAACTTGAACCAGAGTTATTTGATATAAAGCGTAGTATTGTCGTTTTTGATATGAGAGAGTCTGGTATACGATTTAATAAGAAAAGTTATATGAATTGTGAAATCACACTATACCAAAAAAAATTATTTAAATTAGGTGATAAGGTCTTACAAAATAACTTAAATAAAATATCCGACACTCTAATACATAATATTTTAAACAAATCAAAACATTTTAAATTCTTTAAGAAAAAAAAATAGTTAAAAGCCCCAGAGCAAAAGTTCTTGGGCTTTTTTATTTTTAATAACATATTTATAACTGTTGGGTTAATTTAAAACAATAATAACCCCAATTTAAAATATTAAATATGAAAGGCGATTTTGAGATTAATAAGAAAAACACTCTCAGTAAAAAGATGATTTTGGTTGAACAAGATGCTGGATTTATTTCACCAAATGATGAGAGGAATAAACAGTTCATAAATGAGGTAAATGGTTTTGGTAAGAGTAGCGAACAAATAATGGTTGAACCATTGGTGTTGTATGTTGTATTACAAAAATGGGGTGTTAGAAATAGGAATGGTAGAATATACCCAAAAGAAATACTTGAACGAGAAGTTAATAATTACCAACAATTAATTAAAGAAAAAAGAGCCATAGGTGAGCTAGACCATCCAGAATGTCACCGAAAAAGTGCTGAAATTCTAACAACTGAAGGTTGGAAATTAATTAGTGATATTAGTGAAGACGAATACATCTATACCCTAAATCCAGATACCAACGAAATTGAAGTTAAACAAATAGATAAAAAAATTGCAAAACCATTTAAGGGTAAGCTAATTTCAATTACTGGTAGAAATATTGATTTACAAGTCACACCTAACCATAAATTTTGGGTTATTGGTAGAAATGGTAAAGGTAGGTTTATAACTGCTAAGGATATACATGATAGAAAAATAAAAGATTTAGATAAGATGTATATCCCTAAACTTGGTAATTGGGTAGGTGAAGATAAAGAATTTTTTACACTAAAGGGGTTAACTGAAGGTGAAATATCAAATAGGACACCTTACTCAAGGAGAGTTGAAATGATGTCTGATTTGAAAATACCTATGGATTTATGGGTAAAATTTATGGGGATATATTTAGCAGATGGATGTGTTGCCGCAAGCAAAATATCAAAAAGAAAATCTTTAGTTACTGAAGATGGGGTTGCAGTTGAATTCGAATCACCAAAATCTGGGTATGTATGTAAAATAACCCAAAAGAAAGAAAAGTCAAAAATATTAATTAGAGAGTTGTTTGATTTATTACCACTAAACTTTATAGAAGTTTCTTATGATAATGGTAAGGTTGATTTTAAAATAAATGATGCTAGGTTGCATAAATATTTAAAACAATTTGGTAAATCAAATGATAAATTCGTACCAACCGAAATAAAAAAATTAAACAAAGTATTATTAAATGAGTTTCTTGACTGGTTTATATTGGGTGATGGTAGAATTAGAAATGGTAAATATAAGGAAGTTTTTAGTATATCAAAAAAACTTATTGATGATTTACATGAAATAATAATAAAGGTTGGTAAATCATCAAACTTAAGAATAGAAGAAAGAAACCATGATAGATATTTTGGTGATAGGTTAATTAAAAAGGGTTCATCTAAACCACTGAATAGATTAAACATTTCAACCACTAAGGGTATTTACTTAGATTCTAGAAATATTAAAACAGAATATGTTGATTATAATGATTATGTGTATTGTGTTGATGTACCTAACCATATCTTTTATGTTAGGGATAATGGTAAAGCTTGTTGGAATGGTAATTCATCGTTAATAGCTGGTGATAGAATATCACATAATATATTACAAACTTGGTGGGAAGGTAAAACCCTAATGGGTAAGATGCAAATCCTAATGTCTCCTGGTTTTACAAAATATGGTATCGTATCCACAAAGGGTGATGAGGTCGCTAACTTAATAAGAAATGGTATTATGATAGGTGTATCATCAAGAGGTGTTGGTTCACTTAAAGAAATTAAAGGTGATAATATTGTCCAAGATGATTTTGAAATAATTTGTTGGGATATTGTTACCGCCCCAAGTACACCTGGTTCTTGGATGTTTAAAGAAAAAGAAGAAGCGAAACCATTTATGGAATCTACCCAGAAAAAGACAAATATTTTGGTTGATAAAATAAACAAATTCTTATTAGATTAATTTTTTTCACCAAAAATTGTTCTTTTATTAGTTTAAAACATATTTATAAATGTTATGGGTTTGTTGAGAGCCCTAACCAAATTATATAATCTCAACAAAATAAAAATTAAAATAAGATATTTAAAAATGTCAGATAAAAAAAAGTCAATATTAGAAGAGGCTATCTTGGATGCCAAAAGAATTCAAGAAGCTTTAAATTCAAACACAAAAGAAATACTTCGTTCCTTAGCGAAAGAAGAAATTGATAGTTTAGTGAAAGAATCTTTGGAAGAAGATTATATGGAAGAAGATGTTGAAGATGATGCAGACATGGATGACATGGATGTTGAAGATGATGCAGACATGGATGACATGGATGATGAAGAAATTGAAATTGAAGACCCAGTGGAAGATGATGACCTTGAAGGTGATTATGATACTGAAATGGATGCAATGCCATCAGATGAGGTCGAAATGGATATGACTGCCGCCTCAGATGACGAAGTTCTTAAAATCTATAAAAAATTAACAGATAGTGATGAAATTGAAGTTGTCGTTGATGATAACGAAATTGAACTTTCGGTTAATGAACCTGGTGATTTCTTAATTAAAATGGATGACTCCGAAGGTATGGATGATGAACCAATGGATATGGATGTCGCTAACATGGAGCCAATGGAACCTGTGGGTGACATGGATGACATGGACATGGATGATGAAATTGATGTAGACATGGATGATGAAATTGATGTAGACATGGATGATGAAGACATGGATGATGATGAAGAAGAAGTTATGTATGAAATTGATTTGGGTGAAATGGAAGAAAACGAACTTATGGATGAGTGCGATTTAAATGATGAGGAGGGGGACCCATTGGAAGAAAAAATTTCTCAGAATGCTGTAGATGAAAGGCGTTCTGGTGGAAAATTAACTTCTACTAAGGCATCTGGTGCTAAACAACAGGCCAAATTTTTAGGTCATAAAGTTAACGAATCAAAAATAATCAAGAAGTACAATGTTCTATTAACAGAAGCTAAACAGCTTAAGAATAAGAATGAAGAGTATAAAGGTGCTCTTAGAAAATTTAGAACAATGTTAGCTGAAACGGTTGTATTTAATTCTAACCTAACCTACGTAACAAAATTATTTATGGAGCATTCGACAACTAAGCAAGAAAAAGAAAGCGTTTTCAAAAGATTTGATAACGAAGTTTCTACGCTTAAGGAGTCAAAACAACTCTATAAAAGAATTGCAAGTGAATTCGGTTCTAGAAAACCTATTAACGAATCAATTAATAAAAAACTAATTAAAAGTGTTAACACTGGTGTATCTAAGCAATTAACCGAAAGTACTGCTTATGTAGACAAAGAAACATCTAGAATAATCGGCTTAATGAAAAGAGTCGATAAAAGATAATAATAAAATAAAAATTAAAATTAAATAAACTTATGTCACATTTATTAAATTCTGGGCAAGTTGGTAATATCGGATTAAACCACATGAAACAAATCCGTAACCAAACCCAAGCAAAATGGAAATCTTTAGGCTTCTTAGAAGGTCTTAAAGGTCACGTACAAGAAAACGTTGCTCAATTATTTGAGAATCAAGCGTCTTCTCTATTAACAGAAGCTACTGATGCAACATCTTCTGGTTCTTTTGAAACTGTTGTATTCCCTATAGTTCGTAGAGTATTCTCTAAGCTATTGGCTAACGATATCGTATCAGTGCAAGCTATGAACATGCCTATTGGTAAATTGTTCTTCTTTGTACCTCAAACTTCTAATAGAATTGATGGTACTGGTAGTGGTCTTGGTGGTGATTTCTATGCAGATGGACCAACATTCTCTGCTCACACAGGAATGGACCAACTTCCAGATTGTGTTACTACTGGTGGATGCGTTGCAACACCTTTTAAAGTTAAAAATCTTTATGATTTATACTATAATGATGGAATGTTTGACAATTCAAAAGGTGCAATGACCCTAGTAATGGGTGGTGGTATTTTGAAAACACTAGCAGCTGATGGTCAATTTAGTACTCCATCACCTAATGAGGCATCTGCGTTACCTACCGCAACCGATGGTTCACTTAGAAGTGTAATTCTGGCGGTAACTGGTTTCTCAGCTGTTGATGCTGGTAGACTTACTGGACCAGATGGTAATGAAATGGATAGTGAAGCGTTCTTAGCATCATTAAAGATTACATCTACGTCAGCTTTAACTGACCAAGATAGTGCTGTTATTGCCGCTGCTGGTGCAGAGGTACCATTCAGACTAGTTACACAAAAATATGGGTCTGGGATTGTTAGTTATTCAAGTATATGTGATGCTGTAGGTGTTATGTATGTTGAACTTGACCTTACACACCCAGCCGTCACAACTTCAACCTATGATGGTTATGTTGGTATTGATGCAACAGGCTCAACAATGTCTGGATTAAGTGGTGGAGATTTTGGAATTTCTTGGGTTCAATATGCTTCTCTAGAATTGGAAACTGAACTAGGTGAGGTTTCTTTCAAACTTGACGAAGTTGTTGTTAGTGTTCAAGAAAGAAAATTAAGAGCTACATGGTCACCAGAACTTGCGCAAGATGTTAGTGCATTCCACAACATTGATGCTGAAGCTGAATTGACTGCTATGCTTTCTGAACAAGTTGCTGCTGAAATCGATAGAGAAATCTTGAGAGATATTAGAAAAGCTGCCGCTGCTCAACTTAGATGGGATTATAACGGATGGAGAAAAGCTTCTTCTGCTGCAAGTCCTTATACACAAAAAGATTGGAATCAGACTCTAATTACAAAGGTTAATCAAATTTCAGCTCAAATCCACAAGTCAACTCTTCGTGGTGGTGCTAACTTTGTTGTTGTAAGTTCTGAAATTTCAGCTATCTTTGACGATTTGGAATACTTCCACGTAAGTGATGCTTCCGCTGAACAAGACCAATACAACATGGGTATTGAGAGAATTGGTTCTCTTTCTGGTAGATACCAAGTATATAGAGACCCTTATGCTCCATCATTTTCTATGATTATTGGACACAAAGGTAAATCACTACTTGATACTGGGTATATTTATGCACCTTACGTGCCTCTACAACTTACCCCTACAATGTATAACCCATTTAACTTTGCTCCTGTAAAAGGAATTATGACTAGATATGCAAAAAAAGTTGTCAATAATAGATTTTACGGACATGTCAGAGTAGATGGAGTACCTACATTTAACATTGCAGAACTTAGATAATAGACTGTAAATAATATGTTACGAGGGACAATCGAAAGGTTGTCCCTTTTTTATTTGTATTATTTTAAAATTAAATAATAGATTTAACGGTTTATTTCTTTTTTTAAAAATTTATTATTATATTTATATATATGAAACGCTACATAAAACAAAAACTTAGAGAATCTCTTTTTGGTGATATAGATGATGATATTAAAGAATCGAATATTTTTTATCATAGTATAAGTGGTAAACAAACATTAGATATTAAAGATAGGATTAAAAATGTAATAACCAATGGTTTAATACCTCATGACCCACACGAAGATGGTTATACTGAAAGGGGTGTGGTAATATGGTTATCACCAAATTATGATGATTTCGCAAAAAAGGGTAATTTTGTAGTTTCTTTAACGGACAATATAGATAATAGAGAAAAATATGATATACGTTTCGATGGTCAATATGGGGTAGCCACCAATCAAATACCTTTTAATGTGTTAACAGTGGTTAAAATACCAATAATTATATCCAATACTTTTATTACCAATAACATAACCATTATTAAATTAATTAATAATGGTATTGATGTAACGAATATAGCTAATGTTATTGATAATAAAAAAGGTCAACTATTATATGATATGTTTATGACATACGTACAACCATATTTAAAGAATAAAAATTTTATTAATGAATTGGTGAAAATATTAGACGAAGATAAAATAACATCAATATTATAACAATATGAAACACTACATAAAACAAAGGCTTAGAGAATCTCTTTTAAATGAAGAATTAAGTGATAAAGAATTAAATAATCTTAAAAGTCTTATTAAGTCTAGTCAAGATAATAATGTTGAAATGGCATTTGCAATTGCAAGTGGTCATGGTGAATATATTGAAAATGAATTGTTCACACATTGGTATAATCAATCAGTCGATAAACAAACAGAACCTAAAACATGGGATGACTTAAAAAAATTAACTAAATTTAATATAGACAATTTTGATATACGAAATAATTATAATAGTCTAATAATACCAGATAGTATTGGTAAGTTAACCAATATTAGGGAGTTGACATTAGCGTTTAATGGCATAAAAAAGATACCAAGTTCAATTGGGGATTTAACAAATCTGAAGTTGTTAGATTTAATGTGGAATGGATTAGAAGAATTGCCAGATTCCATTAAATATTTAAAAAATCTAGAGTACTTAAGTTTAGTAGGTAACAAACTAATTACCTTACCAGAAGGTATAGATAAGTTAACCAATTTGAAGAAGTTGAGTTTACAAGTTAACCCAATTAGTGCTTCGGAGAAAGAAAGAATAACAGCATTATTACCAAATACAACAATAAATGTTGATTAATATGAAACACTACATAAAAAGAATACTATTGGAGTCATTAAATGATTTGGTGTATACTGATGGGAAATTCTTATCTAATGATGAGAAATTTAGGAAATATTTTAAGGGGTTAAGATTAAGTGATTATAAAAATAAACCTTACCCAAAAAATGAATCAGATAAGACCAATAAAGAACTTAAGTATTTAAAGAGATTAAAGAATAATAAAGATTTGGTTATGTCATCAGATGATATTATTGGTAGATTTAAGGTTTATTTTAATGAAAAGAATATTGACTACCCAAAGTTATTGGTTAAGGACCTAATAAGTGGTTCAAAGAACTTTATAATGAAATTAAAACATTTTTATAATAGACCAAGACCTAAACAAATAGCAAAAAAGATTGGTATTGATTTGAATTGTTCAAATATAAACTCAGCTAAGACACCATCTTATCCTTCTGGTCATACAGCACAATCATTACTCATTGCAAATGTATTGGGTGATTTATACCCAAAACATAAGGATAATTTGCTTAGGGTTGCGGAAGAAATATCCAAAAGCAGAATGGTGGGCAAGGTTCATTTCCCAAGTGATGTTAAGTTTGGAAAAAAGATTGGAATTGCATTATATAAACAATATAAAAAAAATGGGAATTAACTATTATTACCTCTTAATTCACTTTGACTTACAATTTCAAAACTTATAACGTCCTTAACAGTTGTAACTTCCAAATTTGATTCAACCTTTATATCTAAATAATATATACCTGGAACCAAACTCAGTGTATCCAATAAGAAATAATTATAGTTATTAGCCATCTCAATATCTTGGAAATCTATAACAGTATATTCATTCCTACCTTCCTTCACATACAGTCGATATTTTAGCCCATTTACGGACTGTTTTTGGTTTATGGTATATGGAACCCTCGTTGAGACAATAACCTTCCTTATATCCCCCCTAAATAAGCTCTCATCACGTTTTATACCAGTGACCGAAAGCCCAACCTTTTTGGGTAGCATATCATTATCACCAATATTATAATATCCGCTACTATCCTTAAGGATAAAATCCAGTTCGATATTTGGTCTTGTCACACCATTTATTGTTATTCCACTCCATATATCTGTAAACTGAATGCAGTCTGCATTATCTGAGGTTGTTGGAACATTTATATCTATACAATACACACCTTTTGTTAGATGCGTAACTGCACTTGGTGTATAAGCTGAAAACACATCATCATTACCATCCTTAATTAATGCACTAGGGTTTGTATCAAGATTTGTTGGCACACCATTAAGATTAACATAAAGAAATAGTTTATTGTCTTTATCTAAAAAGAAGTTATTTCTATCATCATTTATATGTGAGTCATAGATTGTTTCAACATAAGGTTCAAAGAATGTTTGTGTATGTCTTGTGAAAAATCCGACATATTGAAATTCACTTGTTTCGGTTTCTTCAAGTGCTCTGGTGTATGCAATACCAAGACCGTTATTTGTATCACCAGTTAGATAACCATTAACAACTGTTGTTATATCTATTTCAATATTTTCATTACCATGTTCAAAGTATTGTGTTGCCAATACAACTGGTGAACCAGAATATACACCACTTCCACCCGACCATGAGGTATTTGTTTCGGGTTCAAACCAATTTGATGGGCTGTATGACTGTGACCCTTGACCAATATAACCACAACCGTTATAATCATAACCACAACCCTCGCCCCAATTTTGGTCAACAGGGAACAATATTAAATCAAATGAGCAACTTCTTTTCTTGCCAGAGCATGTTTTATCACCCATTAGTTCGGCATCAAATGCACCAGTATTTGTCATTCTTAGTGTGTGGGTTAATTTAGATAAATCAGTATATGTTCCACCAGTGTAGAATTGTTTAAGTCTTGTTTCATCAAATTGAAATATAAATCTTGTATATGATTGTTTCCCGTCAGAACCACCATAAAATAGTTCAGTTATTGGGTTTCCCCCAACATTAACCTTACTACTTTGTATTAGTGTATTATTGCGGTCAAAGAAAGTACGTATTACCATTTTTTTTGCTTTATTAATAAATATCTTAAAGTATTAATTAATTCGTATATTATTAGATAACATGGCTTTTTCTAACTTTTCGGCTTTCGTAACAAAATCATTTAACACTTGTGTACCTTTGTCTGTCCTGTCTGTTGGTGGGTTTCCAGAGCCGTTATGTACGTGACCAACAAATGCTGCTTTTAATAATTTTAAATATTCA
>TARA_R110002126_G_scaffold207578_1_pt1 | contig 16908 bp, 17 predicted proteins | sample TARA_R110002126 | Tara Oceans TARA_R110002126 (sample SAMEA4397536) | marine metagenome | biome: Polar Biome; feature: [DCM] deep chlorophyll maximum layer (ENVO:01000326); material: water (ENVO:00002006), including particulate matter (ENVO:01000060) such as... | depth 30 m
TCTTTTTATATCACTTTAGCTTAAAAAATGAGGGGATCCCTAAGGGTGCAAGCCTCTTTTTTTGTAAAGCTCTATTAATCAAATCGTTAGCATTCGGCATATTAATATCCTTATTAGATATCAAGCATGATATCTATTAAATTCATAATTGACTACTAACTACATTCTGCATATCTTTAACATAATTATTATAAGATGTAAGATCTTTGAATAAATAAAAATATTTGTTTTTATACCTTTCTATAAATTCCACAAAATCCTCTCGAGAAGCTTTATTATTTAAGCCTTGTTCACAATATCTTTTAACTGTCCTTTCATGAGCTTTATTATAAAAATCCGTTTCTATTTGTTCTTGCTCTTCATATGAAAGTTTTCTGTAATTAATTAAAATTTCACTAACTTGATTTTCTCTAAATTTTTCTTTTAGCTTTAATTCTCTTAACTTTTTTTCTTGTACTTTTGCTTTTTGCCTAATAGTATCATTAATTATATTGTTTGATGTTTCTAACTTATAATTTTCATACAATGCCTTATGCAAAGCTCCTCCTAGATTTTTTATCAAGCCCTGTTTAAAAGCTTTAGAGCTTTTTATTAAATTTATTTTCTCCAAAATATAATCATCAGAAAAATCACTAAATATTTTTGGTATTGCTGATTGTACATAACCAAATTCTGATTCTATGATTCTTACTAATTTTTCATTTACTTTAGTTTCTTTCAAATTTAAAGATGATGATTGATTTATTTCAGGAATGGATACATTGGCATTATTATCAATAACAAATTTTATATACTTAACCGCCCTACCCTGTCTTTTTTTCTCAAAATTTACATTAAAATTTGTTTTTTCATTTACTTCATTTACAGCTTTTTTAAGTACACTTCGCTCAAAATCCACAAACAACTTATAACTATTTTCCTTAACTCCCATCAACTTTCTAACATCAGAAATTTCAAGCCATCCTGTATAACCTATATTTTTAAATTTCTCACAAATTTCATACAAAACCAAAGCAAATGATGACTTCATTCTTGCCTGAATATACATGTCTAATCTTCCATATATGCCAGGATAGGACAGCTTATCCTTTATATCGTCATTATACTTATAAACACAAAGGCCTTTATTAACATATATGCTAGTTATAACGGCACAAGATGCAGAAATAATATCGTCTAATTTTGTTTTGCTATCTACAACTCTCCACTTTATATTTAAGCTAGTCATGCCTTCAATTGCATCAATCAAAGTAACATAATTACGGCTATTATAACCTGTAAGTTTACATAGCTCCCTTAATGATATTTCAAATTGTTTATTTTCTTTTATTTGAGGAAAAGCATTAAAAAGTAAAACATTGAAGATTTTTCGCTGGATCAAAGTCATAGGATTCGAGCATAAAATCAAATCAGCATGCTTTTTTAATGACTGCCCTTCTTTATTGAGTGCTTTTTCTTGAAGCATAATAATATCCTTTTAATTTTTATCCTTCTACCTCTAAGGTTTCATGTTGAGTTTTTTCTAATTTCATATCTTGAGCAAAACCTAATGAAAACTTAAAAACATCCTCTCTAAATCCTAAGTTATAATAGCCAAATTTTGATGTCTTACCCTTATATCTTTCAAGTAATCCCTTTTTAACTAATCTGTAAATTGCTAACTTTATATTTCCATGTGTTGTTTCAGTTAACTCTTGTAATGTAATATTTGAAATTTTTTCAACGATATACTTCCCATCTTTATAAGCTAACTTCAATAACTCAAAAAATAATTTTTTTTGTATTCCTGTTAAAGTCAAAATATTTCTTTGGATATCATCTGTGTTGAGATTATTTTGTTTAATGCTTTCTTTTTTAATTGTCTGCTTTTTTGCTACTGATTTTTGCTTGCTTGTTTTTACAGTAGCTGCTGACTTAATTTCAGCTCCTACTTCTTCATTATGAGCATCAGTTTCATAAACTTTATTATGGTGATACTTAGAATTATTAACTTTGATCTGGCGTTTTTTTCTTTCTTCATTTTGTTTCTGTACATAATTCTGAAACATTCCTTTTTTAATTGCCATTTATCAAGCCTCCATAGCCTCTTCTTTTATATTTGCATTGGAGTTCGATTTTCTAACTGTTTTTACAACATCTCCTTTTGTTATTTTACTCCAAACTTCCAGAACTAATTCATAGTAATCTTGAGCAAGTCCGCTTTTTGGCATATATTCCATCATTGATTTACCTTCTAAAATAGCTTCCTGCCCTTTTACAGATGTTCTAATAGGTATAGGTATTATATATTTAGAAAATGAAGATAAATACTGGGCGTATATTTGTTGCGCAAGCGAACTTCTATCTAGTAAAGTTGCATACATTATAATATCTTGATCATTTAATTTCATATCTTTTTGAAACTCAATAATACTATTGAAGTTTGTTGCTGATGCATTATACGAAAGTAAGTTACATCCAAGAGGACAAATTACAATATTAGATGCGGTTAAGGCGTTTTCTATTAAATAATTCCAGCTAGGGCCATTATCAAAAATAATTATGTCGTAATCTTTAAGTTTAGGAATTAATTTATCTCTAAATAAATATTCTCTTCTTTTTTCAGAGCTTAAGTTTTTTTCTAGTCTAACTAAATCATGAGTTTCAGGTATGATATCTAATGTGGGTAAACTTGTTTTTTGAACAACTTCTTCAATTGAAGCATTTTCATAAAATAAATGATATAGACCGCTATAGCTATGATCATCTTCTAATGTTTGTATATCACTTCTTGGGCTAATTATATCAGTTATTGAACACTCAAAATCTAAACCTATTACCAAGGTTTTTAATCCATTTAATGCAAATACTCTTGCTTCGTTGAAAGTAGACGTAGTTTTTAAAACGCCACCTTTTTGAATATATTTACATATAACTTTTGGTTGTTTATTTTTAGGTAAAAAACCAAATTTGCTTCCTATCGAAGGTATATCTTGAATTGCCCATTGTCTTACACTGACTTTACCTCTTTGGATTCTCTGAGCTTTAGGAATTTCATCTTTTGATTCAGCATTATACAGGGAATTAATTGATTTCCCCCTTTGATCCATTTTAAAAAATTGCTTAATATCAGCGCTTGTCCAAAAACTTTTTTCCATGTTTGCCTCTGTTGGATGTTTTATATTATTCGATATGTCCAATACATACAATTTTAGTTATTAATTATATTCTAGTCAAGAGTATATAATTATATTTAATATATTATATTTTATACTCTTAAAGATTTTATATTAATATAATTAACAACAACAAATATACTTCCTCTTGTTGTTTAATTGTATAAATAATGTTTAATATGTTTAGGCTGGAAAAGCTGATTAAAATCAACTTGTTATCGAGTAAACTATGAGTTATTTGTGTTAAAGTAAGAGTTATTTGTGATGAACTATGAGTTTTTTGTGACAAAATATGAGTTATTTGTGATCAACTATGAGTTATTTGTGACTTCTTTTTATATATTATTATATTTCATCCCTGAAAGGTTTTATTGTCTTAATTAAACAAAAATTACCAGTGATGGCGTATTGGATATCATAACTTGGTGCCTAATTGAAGTTAAATAAATATCACTATTGATGCCTAATAGTTAAATGGGCATCAGTGCTGATATCTAATAAAGTATGAGTTGTTTGTGACGGTGTATTAGGTATCACTTTTGATATCTAATTAGCGTTAAATAGATATCACGCTTGATATCTAATAGTTAAATGGGTATCTGTGCTGATATCTAATAAAGTATGAGTTATTTGTGATGGTGTGTTAGATATCACCTTTGATATCTAATGAGCGTTAAATAGATATCACAATTGATGCCTAATAGTTAAATGGGCATCAGTGCTGATATCTAAGAAAGTATGAGTTGTTTGTGATGGTGTATTAGGTATCACTTTTGATATCTAATTAGCGTTAAATAGATATCACAATTGATGCCTAATAGTTAAATAGGTATCAGTGCTGATACTTAATAAAGCATGAGTTGTTTTTAATAGTGCGCTAGGTGTCGCCTTTGATATCTAATAAAGTATGAGTTATTTGTGATGTTGCATTAGGTATCGCTTTTGATATCTAATTAGCATTAAATAGATATCACACTTGATGTTTAATAATTACTGGGTATCAGCTATATTTAATAACTGGTTGATATATCTCTAAAAATGGATTAAAAAAACATCTGTGATCGGGTTAAATGCTTTCTCTGTTTTGTTTATCTTATTGACAGGCTTAATGCCCATCAATGAATTAGTAAGAAATATTCCATCTGAATCAATTAAAAACTCAAGAGTAATATTTTGTTCTATTATTCTTGAGTTTCTTTCAAGTAAAACCTGCCTAGTAATTCCAGGTAAAGCGCCTGAACCTAGTGGAGGAGTAAATGTTTTTCATTTTTTATAATAAATATATTAGTTACACTGATTTCCGAAACCAAACCTTTTGAATTTAACAAAATAGCCTCATCATAATCAGCATCAATAGCTTCTTTTTTTGCTAAAATATTATCCAAAGGTAACCATCCCTTAAAATAGGATAGTCTAAAAGTAGAGTTTTATGACAAATACATCATTACGTGAAAGGTTTGGTATTGAGACTCAAAATGCAGCTGTGGTATCACGAATTATTAAAGATACTATAGAATCAAACTTAGTATCGATAGAGGATGAATCTGTTGGCTCGAAAAGCAGAAAATATATTCCAAGTTGGGCTTTTGCTTAATATTTACTACTTTCATATCAAAAAAATTTGTTTGACGGTTGTTTGATATATATTATATTTAACCCCATAACTCATTGATTTAAAATTAAAATAAACAAAAATTCTTAATATGAGTGGGGGTTATCTGTATAAACTTCAGTTTCCCCCTTATTTATTAGTAAATTAACTTAATGCCTATTTTATATACACTCCAATGGCTTATCATTCTTTAGAGCATCTATATTAATGAAACGTTTAAACTCATATACTAAACATCAACTGTTATATAAAGCCTTAAAGGAGTTTGGCAAAATAATCAAATCTATATTTATACTTACTTATTTTAGTGATTTAAAATTAAGATAAAAAATGGAAAAGCAGTTAAATATAATAGAGCTGGCTAATAAATTTTCAAAAGCAATTTTCTTTGCAAATAATCAAGAATTTAGAGAAGAGCAAGAGATAATAATAGCATGCAAAGTATTAATTCAAAACGCTATTATTTTATGGAATTATTTATATTTATCGTAAACCATAGTTAATAATAAAACTAAATCAGAGGAAAGTGATATTATAAAAATAATTAAAAATAGCTCTGTAATTTCTTGGGCTCATGCAAATCTTCATGGCGAATATGATTTTAATAATTATGCTGCTAATGACAAAAGATTTAATGTTGCGAAAATATTAGATTTAAATATAACTTAAATTCTAATTATGCAAGAGGTGCTTGCACAATTTAATTTATTATAAGAAAAGTGTTAGACAAGCCTTATATTTCCGAGTAGCATTATACTTAGAATGGTTAAAAAGTAGTGTTTTTTTATATAATAATAGGATTTAATATGTCAGAAAATATAGTTATTTACAAGGCTAAAGATGGTCATATAGAGCTAAATATCAGTCTAGAGCATGGTACTCTTTGGTTAAACCAACAGCAACTAGCTGAATTATTTGGTACAAAAGTACCAGCCATATCTAAGCATTTAAAAAACATATTTAAATCCAATGAATTAGCTGAGAGCTCAGTTATTTCCAAAATGGAAACAATTGCTTCTGATGGTAAGAAATACAAGACAAATTTTTATTCATTAGACGCTATAATATCTGTAGGCTATAGAGTTAATTCTTCACAGGCCACACAATTTAGGATATGGGCTACTGATATTTTGAAAAATCACATAATTCAAGGATACAGTATAAATAAAAAAAGATTAGCTGAGCAAGGATTGCAAGAATTAGAACAGACAGTTAAATTATTACATAAAACGTTAGTTACACATGAGCATATTGATGAAATAGGCTCAGAAACTATTCAATTAATAATTAGCTATGCTAAAACATGGCGCATATTATTAGCTTACGATGAAGATAATCTAGCAACACCAACACCAATACCAACTACAGGCAAATCATCAACGAAACAACTTGATTATAATATTGCAAAAAATGCTATTACATCTCTTAGATTGAACTTAGCCTCTCGTAATGAATCTACACAACTATTTGGCAATGAACGTGATGAAGGGTTAAAAAGCATATTAAATAATATAGAGCAAACTTTTGGTGGTGAGGAATTATATAAAACAGCGGAAGAAAAAGCAGCAAATCTATTATACTTTATTATAAAAGATCACCCCTTTACTGATGGTAATAAACGTATATCATGTTTAATTTTTCTTTTATATTTAAGATTACAAAATATATCTATAAAATTCAACCAAAACGGTCTTATCGCACTTGCGTTGCTAATAGCAGAAAGCGATGCTTCTCAAAAAGATATTATGGTTAAACTTACAACTAATTTATTAATAGACTATTAAATATTATGGCTAATAAAACTCTAGAAACCACTTTAATAGAGCCGTTATTTTTGCTTACAAATAGCTCTAATGATATGGGTAAAATTATTTTAAAGTTTACCAGTGATGATTATAATAAGAAACTAGGAGCAGCATTAATTAACGCAACAAATGATAATGAAGCTATATCCACATTTTTAAATGAATATAAAGATTCTCCTGGAACACTCAGATCTTACGCTAAAGAAATTGAACGATTATTACTTTGGTGTATTCATGTGTCTAAAGTAAATATATCTAGTTTAAGACGAGATCATTTTCTTGAATATCAAGATTTTTTAAAAACTCCAAAACCACAAAAATTATGGTGCGGTCCTAGTGCAAGTAGAATTAATAAAAATGGAGAGTTTAATAAAAATTGGCGACCTTTTGTTAAAGGTCTAGGTGCCAGCTCTATTAATAAAACTTTAACTATATTAGATTCATTTTTTAATTATTTAGTGCAAACTAATTATTTAACTGGTAACCCATTAGCAATAGATAAACGGCGCAAAAAGCGCAATAGTTCAAAGCCACAAATAATTGATCGTTATTTAGAATTAGATGAAATTCATGCTGTATTAGATGCATTAGCTAATCATGCAACAGATACTGCTCAACAAAAATTTCAAGTAGTAAGAGCAACATATATTATTTTGCTACTTTTTTATACCGGATTGCGTATAGCGGAAGCTGCCAATCATAATATGGGTAATTTTTTGCAGCGTGAAGGCAATTGGTTTTTACGAGTAATTGGTAAAGGTAAAAAAATTAGAGAAGTTCCTATTCCTGATGAGTTATTAGAAACGCTAGCTGAATTTAGAACTGAAATAGGCATAAATACTCCTGTTCCTAAATTTAGGGAAAAAACACCTTTAATCCCAATGCAAAATTTAACACAATCTATAACCACTCGTCGTATTGATCAAATTATTAGGTGGGCCTTTAACTTGGGCGCCAACATGTTAGAGCTTGATGAACCAAGAAAAGCCTCAAAGCTTAGATCTGCTTCAGCCCATTGGTTACGCCACAGTTATGTCACCTATCTATTAGATTCAGGAGCACCTCTCAAAGTAGCGCAAGAAAATGCTGGTCATAGTGATATTGGTACTACGATGCATTATCGTCACGTTGCTCAAGTTGATAGACATGAAGCAACAAGGGCTTTATCATTATCTAAATCCAAAATTAAAAAGGATACCGTGGATTAGTTGAGCAACATAAGCTTACATTTGTCCCTATATTCCCAGGAACCCAATATAGAGTTATATTTAAATGGAAAGATGGTGTTGCTTTTGATGTCGATGTTATAGATTATCATTAAAAATACAAGAGAATGATTATGTTACCTAAAAATAGAGCGCCAACACATCCAGGTCAGATGTTATTACATGAGTTTTTGGAACCAATGGAATTAACTCAAAAGCAATTTTCTTCTCATCTTAATTGGACTTATGCTAAATTAAACGAAATAATTAATTGCAAAAGAGGCGTTACCCCAAAATCAGCAGTAGATCTGTCTGAAGCATTAGGAATGGGTGCAGAATTCTGGTTAAATTTACAAAATAACTATGATTTATGGTTAGAAAAACAGAAAAGAAATAAACTTAAATCTAGAAAAGAAATTAAAAGATTAAAGCCTCTAAAAAAAATAGTAAACTACGGTTAATCTTCATATGCCTTTTAAGTAATCTTGTAACCATGAAATTAAAATAATATTTAGTTGTAAAATCAACATGATCATATTAAAAATAACCACAGAAACTTTTAATTCATCTGGTATTAACTGTATATAATACAAATAAATACTTTTATAACAGCATGTTACATAAAAGCATACTTTTTATACACTATAAGCCAAAAAAGTTAATCAGTTAATTAAAAATCAGACCTTGCAAGAGGTTAAATAGGGTTCCTGGGAATATAGGGACAATATAAATAAGAAATTTGGGGAAAATACTATTTTTCATCTTACTCAATGTATGCATAGAGATTGACAAATGCAAAGTAAAAACCGCTCTCCTAGATATACAACATGCTGGAATGAATCGTTAAAAATATAATAATCCATGTTGCTGTATTGAATATTGTGCAAAATATTAGCTGTAGATCAATATAGGCAATTATTGTTATAATTACCTATATTGAATATACCTAGTAATATCAATGTAGTTCTTTAATTTAATTAAAACAATTTACAAAAGTTTTTAGAATGTGATACACTTTTTGGAAAATTTGGTATGAAATATTATGATAATTAAAACTGTTAGCTCATTCGCTCCCTCTATATTATTTTTTCTTCTTGATTTACAAAGTGCAGGTATATCAGCTCTAATTGGCTCTATAATTCAACGTTTCTTTCTATATAATAAAAGAGAACATATAAATCATTATATTAAACATAGTAATATTGATTGTGGTGTAGATGATCAAAGGTATATTTATTATAAATTCCATAAGGCTGATTACAATAGCCTAATGTTAAGAATATTAAATGATAACTTAATTGGGTATTCATTGATTCTGGCAATCGAAACATTAATAGTTGCTTCTAGTTCATTTTTAACAACACCTTTGATACTTCCTACTCTTGGTTTAATTTTAGGAACATTATGCTCAAAATGGGGAGATAACTATGATGATATTTATCCTGAAGATTATTTTCGTGAAATATCAAAACATAGAATCAAATTTATTTAAAATTAAACAGAAGCTTTTTATATTGAACATAAGGGTTGTTATGTGCAGTGGATTTGTAATTCCTATTTTATATTAAGTATGAATATACAGATTATAAAAAATTATACGATAGAGAATTTATCTGTCGAGAAAAAATAGGTCAAGACTATTTCCTTAAGATTATCGATGCAAATCGACAACTAAAGAATATATTTTAATAACGTATAATTTGTTAAGATTAAAGATGTATATCTATGATATATGTATTACTCAATAACAAGGATAATTACAGTATGGCTAGAAGAGATGATACTAATGAACAATATTGGAAAGAAAAAATTAAAAATGAATTAAAAAAAAGAATATAAGGAATATCTTAATAAAGAAAATCGTGTTGCTGGCTCCCATTCCGCCCATTTGTTTGCCGTGAAAAAGTTGTCAGGCGCAAAGGATTATCATGGTTTCAATGAGAGAGAGATAATCATATTATTAGAAGGGGAGTTACCTCACATGTATAATTAAGTTATCTTGGGTCTCTGTCGAAAACGAGGCTAAGAGTTTCATTCATACATTTTTTATATTAAAGTCAGATAGATATAGTTGTCTTATTATTTTTATAATGAAGTAAAAATATCAAAGTTATAGTTTATAATTAATTGTATTTACAGCAGTTATTTCGGGGAATGAAACTCTTAGCCCAGCTTACAATTCTCCCTATATTCCCACGGACCCATTATTACTATAACTGCCTGTATTTATAATATGTTTCTACACGACAGAGACCCAATATTTGCATTTTCTTATAAGTAGTGTATAATGCTGCAGCAGAAATATTAATTCATAGCAAAGTGTGCTTGTTGGATCAGAGATAGTTTCGCTTGTGCGTTAATCCAAAATGCGCCTCAAAGAGCGAAAATATAACCAATCAATAATAAAAACGAATCATACTGGTCAAAAATATAGGGAAACACTATATGGCTTAGTGTTGCCTAAAACTTAGTAATGAATAACAGTAAACGGTGGATCTAAATATGGCTTGGGTACTAATACTACTATTTCAACTTGATCAGAGTAAACTTCCTGTAACAATATGAAGCATTGAAACCAAAAGTTATTTGTGTTTAAAAATAAATATCCAAAAGAAAATCTCATTTAATTTAAATGGAGCATGGTGAAAAATGTCTGTTCGAAATATCAAACTGCCAGATAAATCTGATACATCCAGAATAGTTACGTATCAAAATATGCGAATATTGGCTTATTGCATATATATCATGGTTTCTGTTTTTCTATGGAGCACATACCTAAGTATGTTAACTGATAAAGGCCAGCAAAAAGGAATAGTAGCAATTAATTTCTATATTAAATCAATCCTTACTTTTGATACATGGAATGAAAACGATAAATATGCTGGGGATAAGCTGAGCATTCCATGGCCATGGATGGGATCGAAATTAAGGTCTGTTGAATTTAAAAAAACCGAGGGGGTATTTCAGCCATTGGACAATGAGAACGCTTACAAAAATCTTTATCCTTCAACGAAATACTGGGACAAATTGACTAGAGCAAGCAGTGTGGGCGAGCAAGAAGCTATCTACCAAAAGGCCGTAAACGAGCTTAAAGAATATAGTGCCATTGCCAAGTATAGAGGTGCTGATATTTTTGCTTTCGGCTTACTCGCTTCCGTTTTCTCAATCGTATTATTTATAACATTGTTTTTTATCAGTCAAAAGGCAAGTAGCAGAGTAACCGAAGATATAAATCAGTTCAAATACTTGATACAGATGCTTATTAAAAAAATAAGCTTCATCGTGTTTAACGAACAATTTTTTAAAAGAAATGTCATTGTGATTTTAATCTTCATTCTATTAATTTTGGTTCTTTCAATGTTTATTGCGCATTAACTTGAAACCATTTACCGGAATTTATTAAGTTATTGAATCAAGCTAGTAGCTAGAGTAACTGCTCACTACCTACTTTGAGAGTAGAGTCTTCACTTAAAAAGTACTTAGCCATTAATAATTGCTCTTGAGAATCATATGTAACATTTTCAGGCAGCATGACTTTCGCTAAAATTGGATCCTTATCGAAGATAAGTTTGTAGTTAGTTTTTAATGATTCCATGACATAATTAAATAATATAATTTTAGTCTTTTTCTCCGGATTCATTTGAGGCTCAGCAAGACCATCGAGGCTGAGTAATAACCTAATCACCATAGGGTAGCGTCCCTTAGTAAGATTATCATTCACTTTGCCTTTTAAATGTAAAATCATTCTTTTTAATATTTGATCATTTTCCTTTACTTCTCCTGCAACATCTAACCAGATAGATACTGCGAGCCCTCTAATTAAATTATCGTGCGCCAAACAAGTGGATAATGATGTAAAGAATTTAAACAATCCCCATGCAACAACACCATATATAGATTGATCATATAAATAATCATACCCTTCCTCATTAAAATCAGACTCAATCTCGTATTCATATATCACGTTAAGCATCTGATCGAAGCCTCTAGAGATTTCAGAAAGTATTAAATAGGGGTGAGAGTCGGAAGCGATATCCTCGCTTATATTTCTTAGCTTTGAAGCCATTACAGTACTAAGGCGAGAAATTTCTTCAAATGCCAAACCAAAGGGATTTTGGGCTGCTTTAAAGGCTCTATTTTTTATACAGGAGCTTAAAGAAGTATTTAGGCACATAAAGTAATTTTTTATATAACGAATTGTGGTTTGTCCATCCTCTTTATAAAATTTCAATTTAAAATCTAAAGGGCGATATTTACTAATAACAAATTCATAATTACCAAATATTTCCATAGTCATATTTTTGAATAGACCAAGTCCATAAAATTCATTTTCTCGATTCAAAAGAGAGTTGTCGCTGGTAATTGATTGCCTTATTAGTTCTTGAATAAATGCTTGACTTGGAACATTTTCATAATTTGATTCACTTTTTACACAATTAATGGCTGTATATAAGGTTAAGATTGCATGATTTACAATTGTTTTGCAAAAGCTTTTATCAGACCAAAGTATCAATAATGTATGAGCCTTTTTGATTGTCTCTATATCATTTTTTGTTTTATTTGCCATTTTGATTACTGGTTTTATACTGCATGCAATTTCAATAGCAAATTGCTTTAAAAAAGACTCCTTGTTTGAAGCAATAATTTTATATGTCACATCAAGATATTTTTGGCAATTTCTTTTAGTAACGCGAATTGGTCTTTTTATCACCGCTAGGAATACAAGTATGGCAATTATAAATATAATTCCTGCAGTAAATTCCCAGAATATTGGATAGCCTATTAAGGGGATTGCTTTGCCAGGAATCAATGGCAACGCTGCTGCTAAAAAAATTGAAAGCATGGAAAGGGTAAACAAAAAATGAGCTAAGTAATTAGCTGATCGTCTTATGTAGATACGAGCTTTAGCGATATCATCTATTAATTGATATAAAACAAAAATGAGCGCAACTGCTGAAATTCCTTCTCCAATTGAAAAGAAGGACATTCCTGGAGAAGCAGGATTATATAAGCACTTACCTAGAGAGGGTATGCCAAGACACCATGCTTCGTTAACCATTATTTTAAACCTTAAAAGAAATAGATTATAGCTTTCTTTGTGACTGAAAACTAGTGCATACAAGCTACATTAGGTCGGAACTAATACACCTAATGGTTAGAACTTACAGTTCCCCCTATATTCCCACGGACCCAATAATTTACCGCAATACCATTTCGGAATTTGGCAAAGCAAAGTAGGGATGGCGTATAGGTAGCAAAGTAGAAATAGCGTATATTTTAAATTATATTGCTAAGCTGGGTCCAAGTTCATAACCGGCCCTAAAGTTTCGTAGGGTTATTTTTTCGCATTAAAAACAAATAGATAATTGATAGTTATTATATCTTTATAATTTAAAAGAAGTTATCTTTACAATTTTTAACAGATTGATTTCATTATAATTATTTCAGCTTACGAAACTTCAGGGCCGGTTATGAACTTGGACCCATTTTTTGTTTCGTTAAGCGGGAATTGCTGTTGTCGCTTAATAATCCTATACAAAAGAGAATTAATTGCGTATAATGCCTGAAATCAGACCGGATCGTCTTTGAATAAAAAAAGGAAACTTAAATTTCTTTCTCCATAAGAGAGAAATATTTTTACTATTTTTAGTTACAAAAGATCCTATTTATGAAAAAAAAAGTTATCTGGCTTGTCCCAGTTAGCATGCTTCTGCTGTCATTCCTACCTTTGCCATATGGCTACTATACACTCCTGAGAATAGTTGTGGCAGGTTGTGCAGGCTACTTCACCATTAATGAGTATTCACACACCAAATCCATTACACCGTTCGTAGTAATATTGGCATTTATCACTGTACTTTTTAACCCAGTAATTCCAATTTATTTTTCTAGAAAAATATGGGTGATCTTGGCTCCTTTGGTAGCCTTGACGTTTGGAGTACATGCAGTATTAATTCATGATCGCATAAATCTATTCTATCAAAAGAGGTATTGAAATGCTTTTTCCAATTTATTTAATTCTAGCGTTTTTGCAGTTCTTTGCAATTGCTGACGGGCTTGAAGTTTGGTTTGGACTCAATGGCTTTGTTAACACACTACTAGCATTGTTCATTGCCCAAATGCCTATTGTTGGTACTGTGGTTGGAATTAACGCGGCTGTTAATGTATGGAATTGGTCTTGGCTATCAGCATTTTTACTATATTTTGGCCCGTTACTTATAACTATGTCCTTTGCATTTTTTTATTCTTGGCTTAAAAAAAATTAGCATCGGTTAACAACTATTCTTTTATTCAATATGGGAAAAATATGAAATATTTATTAATGGTAGTAATGTGTGTAATAAGCTTTTCTGGTTTAGCGAATAACGTAAACATAAAAAATCTAAATGAACTGATACAAATAATGAATAAAGGAATAAATCAACATATAAAACCAGAGCAGGCTATTTCTCAAATATATTCTTGCTCAAATCGTGGAAATACTTATTGTTCCGCATTATATGGTTATCAGCTTTACAAAACTAAAGACTATGCAAGTTCTTACCCTCTTCTTATTAGTAATGCGCAATTATTTAAGGATGTACATTTAGACATCTACGCATCTCTCGAATCGGCTATAGCGCATATGTTAACCGATGGATTAGGTGTAAATAAAAACATAGAACAAGGCCAGAAACATTATGAAAACTGTGCATTAACCGGAAATGAGTTCTGTGCGTACAACATGGCTAACATATATTTGGCAAGAAGTGGAACTAAAGCTAACAACTACAGGGATACTCAATGGGATAACTATGTGCGCTCTTATTCGTGGCTAAAAATTGATAAAAAACTTGGAAACAAATATATAATTATGGGCAATAGTGATAAGCAGGATATATCAGAAGTTCTTACTACCATGCAATTACTAATGGGCGAAGAAAGAATGAAAACTGGTGATAAATTATCTGATGAAATATGTGCTAAAATTCCAAACTGTGTACAATGATCTTACCTTGATTTAGTAGACACCTTTCTGTGTTAAAATAACACAACATACGAGGTGAAATATGACTGAATCTATTAAAAAGCCTAAAAGCAGATAAAGCTTTCAAGTTCATAACGGGACCTAAAATGACATAGATTCGCTCTAAGCTGAACAAAATCAAAAAGTTACATCGTCATTTTTTAATTCTACTCCTTCAATAAAACTTGTTAAATTATAGCATATATGCTATAGTGAACTATGAAATGGAAAATCGAATATTACAATGAAAAAGTAGCAGGTAGTATATTTAAGCTTCCTGCATCTTTACTAGCAAGGTACATTAGGTATACAGATCTTATGCAATCTCATGGACCTAATTTAGGAATGCCTCATACAAAACATTTAGAAAAGGACATTCTTGAGCTAAGACTAAAAGGTAAAGAGGGCATAGCTAGAGTTATTTATTGCACAATAAAAAATAATAAAATTATGATGTTACATAGTTTTGTTAAGAAGCAACAAAAAACTCCTGTAAAAGAACTTAATATAGCAAGAAAAAGACTTGTGGAGGTTATTGAAAATGAGTAAAAAAATATCACACGAAGACTTAGTTAAAAAAGCTTTATCTAATCCTAAAGTAAAAAAAGAATATAACTCTTTAGAAGCAGAATTTAATTTATTAAATGAAATGATTAAAGCTAGAAAAAAATCAGGTAAAACGCAAGAAGATGTTGCAAAGAAAATGCATACATCAACTTCTGTAATCGGCAGACTCGAAGGGCTTCTTGGAAGCAATAATAAACCATCACCAACGTTATCAACTTTACAAAGATATGCAGATGCAATAGATTGTGATCTTAAGATAAAAATAGTGCCTAAAAAGCATCATGATACCGACTCGGTATGACTGCGCATAAAGAATATTATGTTAAGTAAATTCAATTAAATTTTGCGTGTTTTTAAAAACACTTTCCTCTCTGTTTTGTAATATGAAATAAAAACAAGATTTTTATTAAAAAATTTCTTGATTAAGATGAAAGAGATATTCTAAGTTCTACAATTAAATAGAAATTTGGTTAGTTAAAGTTCTATATATTTTAACTGTTTCTTCAGATATGAATCAGATGTATATATTAAGTCTATAAGACTGGCACAAAATTATAGGGGTATAGCAGGAGAAAAATATTATATAACCATACACCGTAATTTTAATTAAAAATATAGTGCATGGTTAGCATCAATTATAACTAAATTAATTTTTATTCATTTGCAATATAATTAGTTCTGCCGTAATTCTAATGCTCTTATTTGATTTTTAATTACCCCTTTAACCATTTCCATGCTTTGTCCTCATTTTCAAGGTTAAAAGTACGAATCTCCATAGATATAAAGGGACTAAATATTTCTACTAATTTTTCCATCCATACTTTTGCGCCAACAATAGCATAACGTTTAACATGACTCATTGCAGCTATTTTCATTGAAAACAATGAAGGCATTGCAAATAAATCAGGGCTAACTCCAGAGTAGTCAGGGATCCTTGCTAATAAATTAATTTTTTCTTTTTGTTCAAATGCTTTATTTAAAGTAGGCATCATTTGTTCTAAAGACTCTTTAGTTACAACGCCTTTTATTTCAAAAGCTAAAATATCAGAAGAATCAGTCTCTATAAAATGCACATCTGCTTTAGGTTGTTTTTTAACGCTATGATCACAAGCAAAAGATATAGCTTGATCTTTTTCATCTGATTTAAATAGTCTAATGTCCATTATAGGCATGAAAAAAACCAGTAAGTTACACAAAGAGTCAACAAATTGCTTGTCTGAAATAATAGCGATTTTGGAAAATTGATTTAATTTATCTAAAAGACCAAGTTCAAATTTTATATCTTCAGCTAGAGCATCTCCTGTCATATCAGACCACTCATTCATATCAATGACTAGACTTATTTTTTCATGTTTTGAAAGCTTATCGGCAATGTGTTTTTTATATTCTATTACGTCATCTTTGGTAACTAAATCTTTTAAGGTTATTAAAAGCACATTATTTTGAATTTCTGTTGTACTAGACATTAATTATGTTCCTTATGTTTAATATTATTTATAGCACATAGTCCTTAATGGTAGCCATCCCATTCTTAGGACAACTCTAAAGTAGAGTTTCT
>TARA_R110002126_G_scaffold227664_1_pt1 | contig 16888 bp, 16 predicted proteins | sample TARA_R110002126 | Tara Oceans TARA_R110002126 (sample SAMEA4397536) | marine metagenome | biome: Polar Biome; feature: [DCM] deep chlorophyll maximum layer (ENVO:01000326); material: water (ENVO:00002006), including particulate matter (ENVO:01000060) such as... | depth 30 m
AAAAACCAAAGAATCCATTGAGTCCATCTTAGAAGATGTCGAAAAGAGTCAGTACGATGTTATGGTTTATATTGGTGATAATAATACCAAAGATCCAGAAATGAGAGAATGGTTATCTTCTCTTCCTCACAAAGGTGATAGTGAGAAGAAAGTAAAAGTAGAAGTCTATTTTGGTGAGAAGAACATCGGGAAAGGTATGATGGTCAATCATCTTTACAAAAATAGCAGAAAATGTGATTATCTGTTTAGCATCGACTCTGACATGAAAGTGGAAACAGAAAATTTTGTGGATAAGATGTTATTTCACTTGACCAGGATTCAGAATTGTGGTTTGATTTCTGCTCAGCAGAGCGGTTTAAGTCAACATTGGTGGGGAAGAGGTGTTAATGAAGAAGTACGCGAAGGAATGAATGTCGGGTATTCTCCAGAAGGAGTTGGAGTGGCAGGTGGCTGTGTTTGTTTGAGAACAGTTGATTGGATATCGGTTGGGATGTACCGAGAAAATCATGATATTTACACAGGGGATGATGGAATTCTGACATACAATATTCAAAAGAAATTAGGAAAAGACGTTCTTATTTCTAGAGATTGTGTAATGTTTCATCCTACTCATGAAAGTGAAGAAGAAAAAGGATATATGGAATGGAAAATGGAAAGTTGGAAGAGAGATGGTTTAAAGTTTTTAAAGGACGGGTATACTGGTAGTAATACCAAAGGGTATTATGATTGATTCTAATATTATATATAATATTAGAATTATTTTCTTACTATTTAATACAATATAATAACAAAATGAGTAGAAGGTTAAGAAGAATTAGAAAAAATGAAATCTCCCAGACCGAAACAAAACTATTAAAATATTATCCTGACGATAAATTTAGTATTGGATTTATCATTCCAGTTACCAGTAATAAAAGAAATTATCGGGAAGTGAAAGACATAGATTTCTTTAGAATATTATTTCCTAGTTTTTTAAAAACTGTTTCTTCTGACCCAAGATATTCTTATTCATTTTATCTTGGTTATGATGATGATGACCAATTTTATTTAAATCATCTTGAAGAAATGAATCAACATTTTGATAATGTTTCTGATGGAAAGCATAAATTAGAGATGCATCCAATGAGTGGATTAAAAGGAAAAGTTGGTAAAATCTGGACTAATTTAGCATTAATAGCATCAAAAGATTGTGATTATTTATATCAGTCCGGTGACGATATTGAATATTTGACTTCTGGATGGGAAGATATTTTTATTTCGGAATTAAGAAAAAAAGATAATGTCGGAGTCGTTGGTCCCTATGATATCAACAGAAACATAGATACATTATTAACACAAAGTTTTGTTCATGTCACTCATCTTCAAATCTTTGGTTATTATTATCCCCCTGAAATAGAAAACTGGTATGTAGATGATTGGATTACTAATATTTACAATCAAAGGTCCGATAAGAGAATTAAAGTTAGAAATTCTGGAGGACCTCCGAGGTACAAAATCAACAACGATAAGAAAAATTATTTGAATATTTTAAGAGAGACTAAACCTAAGTTAGAAAAGTTTATTTTCTCTGTTGGAATAAAAAAAATTAAATTTAGTATTAGCGACAAAGAATCTTACGATATTCTAGAAGAATTTTTAATTTTATATTCTCATAGATTTTTAAAAGAAAAATAAAAACAACTATTTAAACCATTATCTAGTCTTTCGACCTCATTTTTTTTGATACTCAGTATTTCATAATCATTTTCTAAATTCCATCCAACATTTTCTCCTTTTGTTATTTGTATTTTTAAGAAAATATCATTATATTCTATTATTTCACCTATCATGTTACTATTTTTTATTTTAACTCTCATATATTTTTTAAATTCAGAAGTTTCTACATGTTTTGTATTAAAATCATAATTAACTTCCACTACATTCAAACAAAACATAAACCTTTTATTTATTGTTAAAAAATCTGGTGACACAATAGCGTGTAATTTAGTTTTTTTTTCACAAAATACTACATTTGCTATACCTCCTCCTATAGCACCTGTAATAAACTTAGCTTGATAAAAATATCTTATTTTTTCTATTGTAGACAAATTTTCTGTAAAAACCTCTACATACCCTTCTTTTTCTAGTTTTTCTACCAATTTATCTTCATTAATCATTTTTCTTCTGGTTGTGTAATTGGTTCCTATATTCGAATAATTTTTATGTATTTCTGTTCTTCTAGATATATAAATTTTTTCCGGGGTATCGATTTTTTCATATTTGTCAAATACTATTTTGGATATATTTTTATAAAACTCAAATATTTCTTTTCTGGGAGGTAAATTAGAATTTTCATCATGTGTATATGAAGTAGAAATGTATATATTATTATATTTTTTATTTTCATCAAATATAACTATATCCTTTTCAAATATATTTAATAATTCTAAAAATTCAATTACAAATTTATAATGATTTTTTTTATTTTTATTAGGATACTGCATCAACAATTTCAAATTATCAATTTGTTTTTTTAATTTAAAAAAGGATATTAAATAAGGCAATGTGTCGTATAAAAAATGATAATAATTTTCTGTATTATATATAAAAAAGAATAAAGGATTTTTTTCTTCAATATATTCTTTATTCTCTTTTTCAATAAATGAAACATCAAAATAATTTAATTCTGATTTGGGTAAAGACATTGTCCTTTCAAGGATAGGAATAATATATTTATTATCTTTTTTTAACAAAATATTCGGATAATAATTGTTACGTCCTGTTAATAATACATCTTTAAATTTGTAAATATCTATTTTTCTTTTATTTTCATCTTCTTCAAATACATTCAAAAATATCGGATATTTTTTAAAACATTCAATAAACATTTTTTACATAAAAAATGTTTATATGTCACAGAATAAATACTATAAAAAGTCTCAATCAGATTCCTCCGGGGTATGGAGTTGAATTAGATCTCAGAGACAATACAAATGGACAAATAATAATAAATCACGAACCTTTTGAAGAAGGAGAAAACTTTGAAAATTATATAAAAAATTACAATCATTTATTTATAATATTGAATATCAAATCAGAAGGTATTGAAATAAAAGTATTAGAACTTTTAAAAAAATACGAAATAAAAAATTATTTTTTCCTGGATTGTAGTTTTCCAATGATTAATAAACTAATAAACTTAGGAGAAAAAAAAATAGCTTTGAGGTATTCTGAATATGAAAGTATCGAAACGGTGCTAAGTTTAAAGGGTAAAGTTGATTGGGTTTGGGTGGATTGTTTTACAAAAATACCAATTAACGTAAAGGACTACGAAATATTAAAAAAATGGTTTAAATTATGCTTTGTTTCTCCTGAATTACAAAATCAAGAAGATAAATTGGAAAAATATAAAAATTATTTATCAAAAAATAATATAATATTTGATGCTATATGTACTAAATATTATTGTGTAAAAAAGTGGGTTAGTTTATAAAAATCCAATTTGTATTTGAATATAAAAATTTATAATAACCCTTTCTTACATAATCATGAAAATAAATATTTTTGCCTTCAAATAAATTATATTTTTTTTGAATGATTTTAATTAACATTGACCAAAAAGTTGATATAAGATGTATTTCTTCGGAATTTTCCAAAATTTTAATCATATCGAACAAGATATCTGAAGAATTATTAATATTAAAAATTTGGTATTCACTATTTATTTTTTTTCTATCTATATTTAATTTTCTTTCATTATCTTCGTTTACAATTATATATTTACCTCTATATTTTTTTCTAAAATCTAAATATCTTTTTTCCTCCAGATTTTTATCTCTAGTTAAAAAAAAACTATTATAATGTTCTTCTGGGTTTACATTAATAGGAGCATAAAAGTATTCTATACTTCCCGGTAGATATAATTTAGTATCAAACTTTCTCCAAAATTCTCCGGTCCCCATAAATTTGTATTTTCTTCTTTTGATATAATTTCCGATACAATTTATTTTTTTATGATCTATTTCTTTCTTAGTAAAATATTCTAATTTTATTTTTGGATTATTCGAATATAAAAAATCACAAAATTTTCTAGCATCCTCTCTTACAATAATTATGACTTCGTTGTATAAATTAGATAAATAAAAAGGAATAGAGAGACAAACTATGATATCTGTCCATCCTTGGTGAGTAATAAATACACACCCTTGTTTCATTTTAATAAATTTTTTATTAAAATGAAGATAATAATACCAATGTCTGGTATTGGAAAAAGATTTTTACAAGAAGGATATAACAAACCAAAACCCTTGATAGATGTAGATGGCGTGCCGATGATACAACACGTTGTAAACCTTTTTCCAAATGAAAAAGATATATATTTTATATGTAATGACAAACATTTGAAGGAAACAAATATGAAAAATTTATTAGAAAACATAATACCTAGTTGTAAAATTTTTGAAGTTCCTGTAAAAGATAGACAAGGACCTGTCCATGCGGTGTCTCAAATATTCAAACACATACCCGAAAAGGAAGAAATAATTGTCAGTTATTGTGATTATGGAACTGTTTGGGATTATCAAAAATTTTTACAAGATACTAGGGAAAGAGAAGCCGATGGAGCAATAGCATGTTATAAAGGTTTTCATCCTCATATGCTCGGAACAGATAATTATGCATTTCTACAAGAAACAGAAAAAGAAAGCAGATGGATGTCAAAAATAAAAGAAAAAGAACCTTTCACTAGTAATAAGATGAACGAATATGCTTCAAACGGAACTTATTATTTTAGAACAGGTGAGACAATGAAAAAATATTTTAAGAAATTGATAGATTTAGAGTTAAAATTAAAAGGAGAATACTATGTATCTATGGTTTATAATCTTCTAGTAGAAGATAATTTAAAAGTAAGTATTTTTGAAATTGAAAAAATGTTACAATGGGGAACACCTTATGACCTAGAAATTTATAAAGGATGGAGTAATTATTTCAGTAATTTAGAGAAAGAACAAAAACCTTTTATAGATAAATTAGGTACTACTTTAATTCTTCCTATGGCCGGTAGGGGAAGTAGATTTTCAAAAGAAGGATATCAAAAACCCAAACCTTTTTTGGATGTTAATGGAAAAGAAATGATTTTACAAGCTGTTAATTGCTTACCGGAAACCAAAGAAAAGATATTTATCTGTTTGAAACAACATGACAAGGATTATGATTTAGAAAAATTATTGTCAAAAGAATATTCAAATTCAAGGATATATCAAATAGAAAGCGTGACAGAAGGACAAGCATGTACTTGTGAAATTGGATTAAATTTAGAAGATTTTGATTTAGAAAAACCAATACTTATCAGTGCTTGTGATAATGGTGTCTATTATGATACAGAAAAATATCAAAAACTAATAGATGACGAATCAAACGATATTATAGTTTGGAGTTTTAGAAATCAACAAACAAGTAAAAATAACCCAGATATGTATGCTTGGTTAGATGTGGATTTGGAAGATAATATAAAACATGTCAGCTGCAAGAAATTTATTTATGATGACCCGTTGAAAACACATGCTATAATAGGAACAATGTTTTTTAGAAAAGCAAAATATTTCATAGATGGATTGAAAAAGAATTATAATCAAAATATAAGAACAAACAGAGAATTTTATGTTGATGATGTTTTAAATCAAAACATCAAAGAAGGGTTATGTGTAAAGGTTTTTGAAGTTAAGAACTATATTTGTTGGGGTACACCAGATGATTATAAAACATATAATTATTGGTTGGAGTATTTCTGTAAAAATTCATAATTCGTACATGTTTTTGCAATTAGTGTCAAATACTTCTGAATTGAAAACACCTCCATTTAAAAAAATAATATTTTCTTTGGATTGTTTTGCCTTGTTAAAATCTAATATTTTAATTTTATAACCATATAAATATTTATCAATTTTATTAATACTATTATCCAAGAAATAATCTATCTTTAATTTTTTTGCAAACATAAGGAAATACTGATTATGAACAGAAGCAGGCCATAAACAAATATTTTTATTTTTACTTTCTTTTCCCAAATTAGTTATTATTTTAAGAATTTTGGTTTCCATCATTTCTAAATTTTTAAAATATTTTTCAAAATTATAATTAGTATTTACTAATTCACACAATTTCAAAGAAACATCTCTTTTAAAAATAAAGATAACAGAATGTCCTAAATAATTCTGTTTTTCTATTAATTTAAACGAGTGATTATTTAGTAAATTTATTATAAAATTATTATCAACATAGAAAGTATGCTCTGTGTTTAGAATATGATAAATATTATTATCTTTGTAGTATTCTAAATCAGGCCAAATTAAAAAAAAATATTCTAATTTCTTATTATCACTTATTAATTTTAATATTTCTAATGGATTATAAAAATGTTCAAAAACATGAGAAATTATTAAAGTATTGCTTTCAATATTTTTAAAATCTACATTTTCTACGAAATCATCTATAATTATTTTTTGTGTATTATTATTTCCTATATAATTTGGTTCTATTATGTAATATTTATTTACTATATTGTTTTCTAAAACCAAGTCTGATAATGTTCCCTTAGAAGAACCTATTTCAACAATATTATTTATTTCTCTTTTGTATTTAATAATAATTTTAGATACTTCCTTGTGTAAATTTTTCATTATCACTCCTGTATTATCAGCATGGTTTACTTTATAAATTTCTTTTAAATCCCCTAAATATTTTATTTGTAGAGTTTTACATTTTTTGCAAGTATAAATATTGTATGGTAAAAAAATACCTTCTTCTTCTTTCTCAGTAGTAAAACAAGATAGAGGTATTTTTAAATTTTTTTCTAAATATAATTCTTCTAATGGATAATCACAAAATATACATTTTTTTCTTATTTTAACATTCATTTTTAATAAAATTTTTATTAAAAATGAATAAAAATCTCACGTATATAATATACTCTCATTCTTCATATGATGATGTTCTTAATGTCTGTAATGACTACTGTACTGATATAAAGGAAAAAAAAATTCTTTTTGTAGACAAGATAAATGATAATAAACAATATAATTTTGATGAAATTATTATTTATGATGATAATCTAAATTATACTAAGAGAATAGAACAGTGTTTGAAAAAAATTAATATAACAACAAAATATATACTATTCAACCCTGAAAATAATATACCTATAAGTAAAAAAGATGAAATTATATATAAATTGGTAGATACAATGGAAAAATATAATATAGACAAGTTAGATTTTTGTTGTTATAACTACATAAATAGTCATGAAAACATAGACTTCGGTGATTATATTTTAGTAAAAAATACAGATATGAATAAATCAACTTGTCCTTATTATAATGTAGGTACTTCATTATTTAATTTTAATAAATGGAAAATTTTAATGGAAAGTTACGACACTAGTCTAAAATCAATAGAAGGAAATATGGAAGTTCAAAATTTTTGTAATAATTATTGGAAATGTTATTATATAAATTATAAAGATACAAATTTTAGTTTAAAATGTGGTTACTATTTACTGACAGATATATATGTTTATTTTCATTTAACACATGATGCTAAATTATTTCCTAAAAAATCAAAGCGTTTAGATGATTTTATGAAAGAAAAATATCATAATATATTGAAAAATTATAAATTTAAAAGAAGTTTTAATACTAAAAGATAGTAAAATGGAAAATAAAAATTTTGTATGTTATACTAATTGTCAGGGAGGTTTTATTTACAGGATAATAAAAGAAAAATATAGATTTAAAAATTTCTATCATCTTGGCTCTTTTCATTGTATATATCAGAATGAAAAATTACCTATTGATATTTTAAAAGAAGCAGATATTTTTTTATATCAACCTGTAAATAAAAAATACTTAGAGTATTCAACTGATATAAATATTGAAAATAATATATTAACTCACTTGAAAAAAGATTGCATAAAAATATGTTTTCCTTATATTTATTTTGATTGTTTTTGGCCTCTAACTGATAAAAATGATGCAGCAGGAATAGACGGCGGTGAAGAAAAAAATATAAATAAAATTGTAAATAGAGAAGTGATAGAAAACTTAAAAAACAGCCATAATAATAAAAAAATATTTAGAATGTTTGATAATATGACTATAGATTTTAAATTTAAAGAAAGATATGAAAGTACCATGAAAGGTTAAGAGAAAAGGAAAAAGTCTGTGATATTAAGATTTCTCACCTTTTTTCAGAGGATAATTTAAAAAAAAGAAAATTGATGATTAGTTACAACCATCCTACTATTTTTGTTTTAAAATATATAGCAAATGAAATATTAAAAATTTTAAATTTAGAAGAAGATTCATTCGAAGAATTTAAAGAAGAATTAGCAGAAGTAGAACATTATAGTAATTATTCATTATCTTATTATAAATTTGAATGGTTAAATGAGAAAGATTGTTCTGAACATAATACAAGAAATTTGATTAAAAAAATTCTTTTAATAAATAATAATTAAAATGAAATTATGTATTTTAATTTCTGGTTATCTCAGAACAATAAAAAGCAATATTGAGTCTTTAAAAAATAATGTAATACAACAATACGAACACGATATTTATATTCACATTACAAAAAATGAAAAAACACAAGATAAATATAATAATGAAGAAATATCTTTGGATTTCATAAAAAAGGAACTTAACCCTGTTGTTATTATTTTAGAAAATAATGAAAATTACTCATTTCAAAGTAATTTAATAAATAAATGGAAGAAATATTATACATTATTTAAAATTGCTAAATCTTTAGAAAAAAAATATGATGTTGTCATAAAAGTAAGACCAGATACTTATTTTTATGAAAAAATAGAATATCATAATATGGAAGATAATTTATATGTACCAAAAGATACAAAATCAGATAATAATAATAACAAAGAGTTATGCGATATTTTTATGTATGGAAAGCCTAAAATTATGGAATCTCTTTTTAATTTTTATTTATATTTACTTGAATTAAAATTTACTAAAAATTCTTCTGAAAAAATACTATTAGATTATGTTAGAAAAGAAAAAATTCCCTTTGAAAAAAAAAATATAAATTATTCTGTCATTTTATCTTTTTGTAATAGTATAAGTATTTCAGGAGATTCTGGATCAGGAAAAACTTATTTAGCTAATAAATTATATAAAAAATTTAATAATAGTTTTATATTAGAATGTGATAGATACCACAAGTGGGAAAGAGGTAACGATAATTGGAAAAAAATAACACATTTAAATCCAGATGCTAATTACTTAGCTAAAATGGAAAAAGATGTTTTTGATTTAAAAATAGGTAATAATATTTATCAAATTGATTATAATCATGAAACCGGAAAATTTACAGATAAAAAAATTATAGAAAGTAAAGAAAACATTATCATCTGTGGATTACATACAATATATGATAAATTTACTAATCATATAAATATTTATATGGATACATCCGAAGAATTAAAAACAAAATGGAAAATAAAAAGAGATTCGGAAAAAAGAGGATATCCAATAGAAAAAATTTTGGAAAATATACGAAAAAGAAAACCAGATTTTGAAAAGTATATATTACCTCAAAAAAAAATAGCTAATATTGTTGTAAAATATTATATCAAAAATGAAAATATTAAAGGAAAAATAGGGATAAAAAAAGATTTTTATGATATTTTAAAAATTAGCAAAAATAAATTTACTATTATAGAAAATAATTTTATTTGGTCTGAAGAGAAAAATAATATCGGAGAAATAGTTGATATATTATTAAAAATTTTGACATAATTATTGATTAAAGAATCAATAATTAAAAGAAATGTTTTTTAAAGGTATTATATTTGATTTAGATGATACCATCTATGATTACACAAAAGTTGACAAACTATGTCTAGAAGAAATTGTAAAATACTTAAATATAAATTATAATATTTTACATGAAGATACTTATAATAAATTCTTTGATATAAGGAATAAATTAAAATATGAGATAAATAATAGTTCTAATAGAAATAGATTTATTTATTTCAAAAAACTTTCTGATTTTTTTTCTCTAGAGAAAAAATGCGCTATAGAATTGGACAATATATATTGGGAAACATTTTATAAAAATATATCGTGTTTTGAAGGAGTTATTGATTTAATAAAGTATCTAAAAAGCCAAGGAATTATTATTATTATTTTAACAGATTTTCAGACAGAAAAACAATATAAAAAATTAGAATCATTAAACATTTTAAATTTATGTGATTTTATTATAACTAGTGAGGAAGTATGTTTTGAAAAACCTAGTGAAAAAATGTTTGACAGAGTAATCAAAGAGACTAATTTGAAAAAAGAAGATTTAATTATGTTTGGAGATAATTTTAATAAAGATATAATGGGTTGTTTAAATTATTCTATTTACCCATTTCATTACAACGGAAAAGATTTTGATAATTTAAATTTAGAATTTTCTAATTTTAACAGTTATACAGACATATTAAAAAAATTTAAAGATTTAGAAAAGAAATTAGATAATTTTATTAAAATATGCAATAAATATGGTAAAAGATTCGATTTAGTTCAATGCGGAGGAGGGAATATATCATTTAAGTGGGAAAATGTTCTTTTTATAAAGTCTTCTGGTGTACATATGGAAAATATGACAAAAAATTTTGGATATAGTATTATAGAAAATAAAAAACTAAAAGAAGATATAGAAAATGGAATATTTAAAGAATTAACTGACTATAGTATAATAAAGAACAGAAAAGCTTCTATAGAGACATATATGCATTCTATTTTAAAAAATTATACAGTTCACCTACATCCTATATTAATCAATAAATTACTAGTTAGGAAAGATAATACAATATTAGAAAAAAAATTCCCAGAAGCTTTAATTATAGATTATGCTACACCTGGTAAAAGTTTATGTAAAGAAATTTTAAAAAAAGATTACAAAAATAAAAGAATATTTTTTTTATTAAACCATGGAATAATTTTAACAGCAGACAGTTATGAAGAAATAGAATTCTTATTAGAAGATATTTTAGAAAAATTAACAGAATTTTCGACTATTGATATGGAAGAAAATAGTCAAATTAACATTTGTCAAGATATTTATATAAATAAAATACTACTAACTAATCCAGAATTATTCAATAAAAGATATTGTTTTCCCGACGCAGTTGTATTTTTAGAAGAAAAATATTTTATAGATAACGGGAAAATATTTATTAAAGGAAAAAATTTAAAAGAAATAAGAGAAATAGAATTAATTCTAAAAGCTAATCTTATGATTTTAGAAGGAAATGATGAAATTAATTTTTTATCAGAAAAAGAAGTGGAATTTTTAAAAAAATGGGAAGAAGAAAAATATAGAAAATTATTAAACATAAGTATGATATAAAAATTTATTTATCGTAAAACATGTCATTATTTTTGAACTAAATATATTATTAGCAATAATTTTTTCTATTTTATCTCTTTTTATTATGCAATTATGTGGGTATAAATTATCAGAATAATTTATCTCTTTAATAATTTTATATGATTTTGTAAATTCTAATTTATAAATTGTTTCTATAAATCCTATAAAATCTATATCAACACTTATATATTTTTGCAATTCATAAAAATAATTGTTGGAAACTAAATCAGAGGACTTAATAAAAGTTAAATATTTTGAATCAGAATTAACAATTATATCTTCGATGTTATCACCTATAACTATATTAAAAAAATCATACTTAATACCTGAAACGAGGATTTTATTTATAAGCCTTGTTAAAGTGTCTTCATCGCTATTTATCAGAATACCCACTGTTAATATTTTTTTTTCAATATCTTTTTTTGTTACTCTTAAATCTATTACATTTACTTTAGATTTAGTCCTTAAATAATTTAATAAAATTGTCAAATCTTTTTTTTTAATACTTAAATAAGTTTCTTTATCTGAAACAGGAATATACCTTACATCATTATTAGTTAATTTATTTATTATATTAAAATTATTATCACCAAGTCCTCCATAAACATGTGTAATCCAACTATCTATATTATGATTAATAATTTCTTCAGGAAAATAATTCCCAAATATAGAGTAATGTGTCTTACCGTGCACAAAACTTTGTGTTAATAAACTATTTTTTATCCCATAATCATAAGGTCCTAAAACACCGTGATTATCATTTAAAAGCATTTGTTCAATCATTATTTTATCCCAATTTTTTGTTAAAAATTCTATATCATCACCAACTTGAAGAAGATATTCATCTCCATGTTTTATAGCTTCTTCTCCTAATAAAGACCAAATTTTACCAACTTTTCCTTTCATATTTTTCATTTCTATAAAATATATTTTTATTTTATCCATGTACTTATCTTCACAAAATTTTACTATTTTTTCTTTATTCTCTTTCAAAAAAATGTCGTCGTCATCATAACCCAAATAAAAATTATAATTATTTTCTAAAGAACATGTATTTATAAAACTTGGTAATAATATATTAATAAAAATATAATCTGATATTTTTGTATAATTTTTTTTGTTAGAACTAGTTGGAATAATAACACCTATATTGTAATTTTTGTCAAGTTTTATTTTTTCTAAACTTTCTATGTTCCGTTTAATAACGTTTTCAACTAATTTTTCATCTTTCTCTTTAATCATCTTTTGAAATCTCCTACTCATTTTAAATAATATTTTTTTAAATATTATTTTTGAGTTTCTGTTAATTGTGAACTAAATTTATAATAATGTAATATTTTTTCTATTTTAACTTCTTTTAATATCTTATTAGTATCTTTAATTCTTTGTAACCAATAACCATCTTCTCCATAATTTTTTTTAATACCAGGATCTTTAAAATCAATATCAACTACTTTTTCTCTTCTCCAAATACACCAAATCCACGGATACCTGTAAAAAGTATTACCTATTTTTTTATTCATATTTAATTCATATTCTATCCCAGATTCGACATAAAATTCTCTCCCATCACAGTTACAATGTTGTTTGAAAGTTATCACATCTGCGTCAGGATTATTTATTATAGATTCAATTATATCTTTTATATAAGTGTCTCCTATATCGTCATCATCATCAAAATAAGCTATAAATTTTCCACCAGCAGTTCTAATCATATTAGTTCTTTTATAAGACAGCCCCACTGTCTTATTATCAAAATGTGATATTAATTCTACTATACCTTCTAGATTATTTTCTTCTATTTGTCTCATAATTTTTTCACTTGCTTTAGCAAATACTTCCCTTCTACTATATAGAGTGGGTATAAGTATACTTAATAAAATACCTTCCGTTTTTACAGCTTTCATTAGCTCACCTCTATTTGGCATAGTTTTATTTTTAATTATTTTTTTTATTCTTCTTTCCATTTTTTACTTCTTTTTTTTTATATATTATTTTTTTCTTGCAGCCCAGAAAGGGTATGATAAACTTTTTCCTCTTCCAAAACCCGTTCCAAAAGGAGGTTCCCACCAAGTTTCGTCCTCTAAAATAATACTACCCTTGATCTTTTTAGTTACGCTCATGATACTTTGGTCGTGTCTGTTATCAATAAAATCCGGTCTTTTAGTTTCTTTGTTGTATTTATCTGTAAATAGATAACAGTCATCTTTTAAAATTTTCATAACAAATTCAAATATTTCAATAACATGTTTGTTCTTTTTCATTAACTGGAAACCACCTACATACTGACCAGAATTACCTATACCTGTATTAGGTGAAATATTTAGATAATTAAATATTCTATCATTAGTATAATTTCTCTCAGGAAGGTGATTCATTATAAAAGAAATTATAGGTTCGTTAGAATTATTTAACATATCAATGTACTCTACAAATCTATCAAATCCTTTTGGATTAATTGAAAACCCAGCATCTAAATAAAGTAAATAATCCCCTTCATCTATTTCTTTTAGTTTTTTTAATATTAAATAAGGTTTCCAAATCCAATACCCTCCACCTCTATTTTGTTTTAAAATATCAGAATATTTTTCTTTAAATTCTGAATCTAAATCATTTTTTCCATAAGCATCATAAGTTTTGAAATCAAAAAAAATTTTAGCCTCGTTTAAAAGTCTGTTTTTACTTCTTTCGTATTTTTCGTCACCATAAGTAATAAAATGAATATTCTTTTTTAATTTTTTAAGATTATCTGTTTTCAAATCTAAATTTTTTTGTAAAACTCTTCTTCTTGACATTTTAATAATATTAATATTAAAATGAAATTAATAATTGGTGAAAAATTGAAACAACTACTAATATTCAACATTGTTATTATATACATAGAGACATTATGTATATAAACATTAAAGACAAACAATAAATAAAAAGAAAATGGGAAAAATAATATATGTCGATATCGATGAAACCATCTGTTACTATCAAGGAGAAAGAAACTATAATTTAGCTCTCCCTTATAAAGACAGAATTGACAAAATCAACAAATTATATGATGAAGGAAATCATATTCACTACTGGACTGAAAGAGGTACCAAATCAGGAGAATATTGGTTAGGAAAAACTAAAGAACAACTTGATGAATGGGGTTGTAAATATCACGGAATCTTAATTAACAAACCTGTTTATGACATCTTTATTGATGACAAAAACATCAACTCTAATGACTTTTTCAAATAAGTATCTTATCTCTTAATTAATATAAATTAAGAGATAATAAAAATGGAACCTGTATATAATAAACCTCCTTGCGGTCTTGGTCAAGGACCAAATATCAAATTTCCACAAGAAATACAAGATATTGCAAATTTTTGGCAATGCAACTACGGGACTGTTAAATATTCTATCGGGAGAGCAGGTAAATTGGATTACGAGGAAACTGTTAAAGCTACAGATTCCTACAGTGTATTTATGTATTGTGGCTGGGAAAATACAAATCCTGATAGAAAAAAATTTTATGAAACTCCTGATTTGATTGTTAAGTATGGCAATTGGTGGAATTTAAAAGGCAGGAGTGATGAATCTTTCCGTCATCATGTACATTTATTCCCCTACAAAGGAGCTATAGGTGTCGATGAGGATAGAAAGGTAGAAGGAAATTATGAATTTTGGAAATACTCCATAAAAGATTCTGGCAGTTGGATGGCTTCTCAGTTCTATACTAGGGATACTGGAAAATTAGGAGAAGAATCATATTTTAGCAAGATGAAACAAAAATTAGAAGAAGAGATAGATGAAATCAAAAAGGTATATCTAAAAAGTAATGATACCGGAGATTTAGTAACAGAAGGAGGGAAATATCAGCTCTCTGATAACAAAACAGAGACATCAAATCTTTCCAAAACTGATTTAACACAAGAAGAAAAATATGAAGAAGAAGCCAACATAGAAACACTAAATCCAGGTCTGTATGTTTCTAATTATTCAGAAGGACAAATAAAAACCAAATTAGAAGAATTGGAGAGAGAAAAGAATAATCTGGGTAGCCAAATTTCTGAATTAGTTAATCAAAGAATAGTAGAAAAAAGGGATTCTGGTCAAGCAATTACAGAAGAGATTAGAATAGAAATAGAGAAGGAGGCGACTAGAGAATTAACAGAACAGTATCAAAGAATTAGAGAAGGTGTTGTCAAGTCGATGGTTTCTTTCAAATTGGAAAAAAGAGTAGAAAATTTAACCGAGAGATTAACAGAATTAGAAGAAAGAAAGAAAGAATACGAGGAAACAGATAATAAAATCAAAGGGGCTAACTACAAAAAATTTGAAAAAGAAAAAAAAGATTTTACTAGATTAAAATTTTTAGAAAATAAACTTTCTTTAGGAAAAGAACTTACTGAACAAGAAATAAAAGAACTGAGAAAACTTTCTACATCTATCGATACTGATAGAGATTCTAATTATCTTAGCAAAATAGTTGGGTATTCCAAATCTTTTGGTGGAAGAGGTGGCGGAAAAAGAGAAAAGGACCCAAGGATAATAGCTCTACTGTTGTACCAAAAATTAAATTGCCGCCCAGTTGAAAGTAGATATCAAAATCCCGATTTTGACGAATGCTTTCCAACAGACCCTAGAATTTTAGCCTTGGTGAATTATTGGGTTCGTTCAGATGTAGGAGATGCTGATTATTTATATGATGATGAGAATGATTATTTAGTTTACAAATTATATTTTTCTAAAAAAGGTTTCTATGTTCAATTATATGGAAATAGAAAACAAGAATGGTTTATTTTAGTTCGGGCTAATGATATAGTAATTAATAATTTGAATGCAGCAAAACAACATGTAACCGAACAAATTAATTTCTCAAATTTAGAAACAAAAGAAGGTAACATTGATTATAATTCTATTGGTACTTTTGTTGATGATATCAAGGATAGATTTGATACTTATACCAGTGTAAATTTAAATCCTGGTATCCGGGACGTTGAAACTAAGAGAAACCCATTTGGACCTGAAGAAGAAGGTTTTAAATCTAGAAAACCTAAATAAAAAATAAAAATAAAATGAGTGAGAAAGATAAAATGCCAAGTACCATGTTGATAAACTTTCATCTAACCGAGAGAGAATACATTAAGAAATGCGGGCATCATTTCAAAGAATATGAAAAGTGCGTTGACGAAAAAGGCGATAAATTTGACGAATGTTATAAAGTTCACTATGTTGCCTTCAAGAATTGCTATGACAAATTACTTTATTCTGGTTTTTGATTTCTATATAACAATATAGAAATTTGTCATATTATTATAAATCAATATAATAATAGTACTGTGAAAAGATATCACTAAAAATAAAAACAATATTTATAGATATAAAATGATAATATACTACAGTAATTATCTAATATTCCTAAAAATGAAAAAAGATATCTCTCTTTTTAATACAACTGTTCGAGATGGAATACAAGTTTGAAATCAGT
>TARA_R110002126_G_scaffold285822_1_pt1 | contig 16859 bp, 13 predicted proteins | sample TARA_R110002126 | Tara Oceans TARA_R110002126 (sample SAMEA4397536) | marine metagenome | biome: Polar Biome; feature: [DCM] deep chlorophyll maximum layer (ENVO:01000326); material: water (ENVO:00002006), including particulate matter (ENVO:01000060) such as... | depth 30 m
CATTATCATAAATACTTGGTCCTTGTCTCATACATTGATGTAGGAATGTCATTCTACTATTTAAACCTTCAGGTGTCATCGAATGGAATGCTGGTTGGAAATACTTTATTTTTTCTGATATGGTTTTGAAGTAGTTAGGGTAACTATCATCAATAATGTCAAAGAAATTACACTCATCAATTGTTACATTAGCTAATTTTTCAGGATCAATCTTAAACCCTTCTTCGGCATTTTGGTTTTCAGACTCTATCTTCCTTGGCTCAAATTTTATGGTGAAATCAACTCGCATGTCACTTTCCACAAATTCTTTTTTGTTTGATTTTGTTGCACCATAAGATTTTGTTGTTATGTTATCTGCGTCCACACCCAAACCTATCATCACATCTTTAATATTAAGAACCCTTAACTCACTTATGACTTGTGTCGAATTTTTCAATTGCTTTCTAGATAAATTCTCATCTGAGTATTCAAAGTTTGAGGCGTATCCTTTAATATCCACAATTACAACTGGTTTATCATCATCGTTTTTTGGTGCGTTATCAATGATGTCTTTATACAGACCGTTAGATGTTGAATTATTAAACCAATCTTGGTTTTTAACATTGCTTTCACTGGGCTCGCGCTTTGTTGAATCAAAGTATATTTTAGTTGCAGTTGTGTCTATATTTGGCGCCGATAATGCTTGTCTTATTGATGAATTTTTAGCATTCTCAATAGCTCTCATAGTATTAATATCTATAACATTAACCAAATTAGCGTTATCCATAAATTCATCAACTGTTCTACCACCAGCAAATAACTTCTCAATCAAATCACTTTGTCTTCCTCTAAATTCATTTATAACCGATGGGTGGTCAACTAACATTTTAAAACGTAATTGACCAGACCTCTTAGTGTTATTGTAAGTATATAGTGGTTCACCCCTACCAATAAATTCTGTAGATGTCCAATTAGCAGATACATTCTCATCAAATTGTAAATCATATGGTGGAAACCACATAATTCTTCCTTTATTACCCGATATAGGATCACCATTACCTCTTTCACAAGGTGGAAGGTCATCCCAATTATCTGACCACGCTAAATTTTCTATTGAAAACATAAATTTCTTATTATCCGAATTTCTATCTAATGATGTTGGGTGTGTTTTTACTATACCATTAGCTTGTAGAACACTTAGTGTGTCTTTGTCTCTACCAATAGAACCTTTTTTGAATTGTAATCCTGTTTTTTTAATTGCGTTTTCGTAAGAGTACCCACGCTCAACCGTCCAAGTTCTGAAAAATGATGTAGCGTCATTATCGTTTGATTTTATTGCGCTACCTCTTGAAATATATTTATCTGCAATTGTATCTTTAAAAAATTTATCCGTTTGGTTTATGAATATTCTGTCTGAATTATCGTTTACTAACTTTTGGGTTTTACCTAATAAAGTATCGGGGTTAAACTCGCCACCATCTAACTTCCAAAAGAAATCATCTTCTACATTTGTTTTATATTCTGTGTCTACTGAATCATTAAATTGTTCTGATTTAAACACTTTCGTTAGTGTATCACCTCTATTTGTACTTCTATCATCACCGATATAATACCTGCTTTTTGGTGCATCTGACCCTAACAATGCTGATAATCTAGGATCTTCATATTTAGGGATAAACTTATTCATACCTAAATTAGTATATAATAAAAGTTTTTGACCATCACTTGTTCTAGACAACATTTCATTATTCCTTGCTTCGGTTGATAATGCGGTATCAGATTTTACACCTAAACTTCCTAATATATCCATTACCTTTCCTTCATCACCTTTGATTTGTGAATACTCTTGCCAACCAACCGCTTCGTCAGGTAATTGACTATAGGGTGTTTCTGACCCATCTAAATAATTTATAAATGTAACCGTTTTATCAACTTTATCTTTCGGTATTGTAATATCGTAACTATCTACATTCGCCCCATTTTTTAATGCACTTAGGGTTTTGTTTGGTTGAATAAATTCACTCTCTATGATTTGAGCCTTTCTGTCTAATATAGAAGACTTTAATCTTTCCATCCCAATTATACCAAGAAAACTCTCCGTATTTGTTGTTACGTCATTGGTTTGGATAAGCTGATATGGGTCTCTACGTCCAATTTCGTCACCTGTGGCAACCAATTTAAACCTATCTAGGTTAAGGGATACGGGGTAGGTAGAACGTATGTTAGTGACATCGTAATAACTTTCGTATGGTGCAGGTAAATAAGGGAATGGTGTGGGTGGTACGTTAAAATTATATTGGTTATATTCCTCTTCGTTAGCTGCGTTGTGGATATTAAGTAATAATTGTTTTTCTCTTTCTTCGTTGGAAACATCTTCTAAGGGATATTCACCCTCATCTACCTTCGGAACGTACTCCCCTATAAGTGGATTAGGTAAACTAATAACTTGACCTAAACTACCAAAGTAAGATGCAAATTCTGTTTCTCTTAAAGAATTGGGTATTGGTGGTGGTAGGTTTCTCCCCAACAACCTATTTCTTAACTCAGCAGTTGTTGTCTTAACCCCATTGACATATAAATCCTTATTTAATATTCCAGCAGACATAAATTTTCTTTATTTATAAATATCAAACAAGAAATTTCCAGGAATTATATATTATATTAAAGATCTTGTAATATATTGTTCTTGTTATATATTCAAGTTTTAAACTTGTTTTATAATTATTTAATCTTGTTTATCCTGTTATAAGGACCGTCCCGAAAATCGCTTAAGTAAAGGATAAAATAAGATTATTTTTATATTTATGCTGTATTTAATGAAGAACCAACTTTTCCACCTGAATAATTAGCTCCATTTAAAGAATCTGTTATCATTTTAGTTACTACACCTTTTATTGATTCCATATCTAAATCTATATTGGTACTCCCATTTGGGGCATTAAGTGTTAAATCACCATTAATTGTCATTGTAATTGGCTCTACCTTAATTGTGTCACCACCTCCCGAACCACCTAATAAATTTTGTGGTTTACCAGCGATAACTAAATCTCTATTATCTAACGAAAAATCACCAAAACCCCCAGATAAAATTCTATTACCACCACCCATTGAAGCCATATCTTCTCCTATTGGTAAAGTTTTACCCCCTGTTGTATCTGGTTTACCACCTCCGGTTACGTCCCCTTTATCATTCTTAATTAAGTTATTAAAATATACTTTAGCGTCTTTAATTTCTATTTCTTTAATGTCACCTAAAGCTGCCTCCATATTTGATTTAACACTACTCATTACCTCACCAACAAATGTTTCACTAGTTGACCCTATATTATCAAACATTTTTTCAATATTCTTTTGTGCCCCAGTTTCATTAAAAGCCTCTATTGCGGCATCAGTAATCTTTCTTTGGCTTTCAGTAAATTCTTGTAATGGGGCTCTTAATGCGTCCTCAGCGGCTTGATACACATCAGCCTCACCCACAAATCTAGTTTTATTTGATTTAGCAATTTGATCTAAATATTCATTCGATGTTAACGCTAGTTTGGCTGTTGCCATAATCGCACCATCAGTTGTTGTAGGCGTTGATAATAATTTTTCAGCATCATCCATATTTAAATCACCAATAGGAATTTCTCCCTTACCTTCCAAATCAATAACCCATTGTTTGTCTTTATTCATTCTTGCCATCCCAGCAATACCTTCTCTCATTTCAGGATCATTGATATTCCCTGAAACATTCATTTTAATATCTTTAATCTTTGTGGCTTGACGAGATATTTCTATCATACTATCAGTATTAATACCTAACTGCTCTCCAGCGGCTTTTAATTGCATTCTAGCTTCTGGTGGAAATTCATATTCACCAGTTTCAGAATTAAACTGCATCATATTTTCAGTCATTGTCTGAACCCTCTTCGCTAACTCTTCAGGTTTATTTCTAGCTAAATACATAACCTCAAAAGGATCACCAAAAGCATCAGCAACATCCCCACCTAACATTTGTAAATTAGCAACAGCTTCTATTGCTTGTTCTGGTTCATAGAATTTATCCGCCATCCCTAACATATCAGACACATCCATCCTCATTTTAACTGCTAGTTTAGCCATTTCAGTCATACCTTTAACCCCACCCCTAAAAGAGTAGCTTTGCATAGAATTAAAATTATCGGATAAAACTTTCGTAACCTTAGAGGCATTTAAACCTAATTTTTGAGAATCCACAAACATTTCTTGAATTGCATTTGCTGAACTTTCACTAGATTTACCCATTTGTTCCATATTTTCCATTAGTTTAGCAGCGGAATCACCAACCAAACCAGTTGCTTTTTCTAATGAAATAATGCGATCAATTTCCTCTGGTTGTATAAACCTAGCTCTACCCGATTCCGCAGCAAAACTACTGAATGCTGTTTTAACATCTTCTATAGTACCCCCATATTTCTCAGCAATCGCTAATGACTTAATGAATACCTTACCAAAAGACGCTTGTTTAGACGCTGAAATCCCCACATCAATAGAAGTCTGTTTATACGCACCAGCTAATTTTTCTGCGTATTGGTATTGTTCCTTAATACTTAAAGCGAAGTTTTTTGTCTCATTACCGATAGACTTCATTCTCTTAGCAGCATCCGCTATAAGGTTTGAAGTTTCTCCAATACTACCACCCAACCTTTTTATACCTTCCTCAGCACCTTGAATCTCAAGCCTTAGTTCAGCAATCTCATTTTTTAAAATTTTTAATTGATCTTTTACCTCTTGTGAAATAGCCATAATTTATTTTTTTTGAATCGCAGGTTTAGAAACCTCATCCAGTTCAATTTTTTTAATTTTTTTCTCTATTTTATCGAGTTCTGATAAAAAAAATTTAATTTTAGCATCATACCCCACTTTTAAAAACCCGTACATATTATGATAAAGTTAAGAATCTAAAATTAACGTCAACTTCTTCACCTACAACATCTTCTTTGGTTATTGCCCCATATTTGTTATAGATTAACCGAACATCACCTCTCTGATCGACATTTGTTTTAAGGTTAGAAAATGTTAAACGAATAATAATTGTATCTGGAAAACTATTGGTTTTTAAATCAATAGTATTATTTTTTTCATTAAACCCAAAAACTTTAAAAAACATTGTATTTTTAAGTGTTCTTTTAAAATCTGGGGATTGCATCTTTTCTATATCTAATTTAGTCTCATCATAAAACTTAACCACCGCTTTCTTATATGGCAAATCTTTTTGTTTTGCGTTCCTAAGTTTACCTAATGCAATTTTTAATTCCCGCAATTCATCTTTCAAACCATTTATTGCAGATAATTCTTCTTCAGTTTGTTGTTTTTTTTCTTCTTCAGATTTTTCTTCAGATTTTTTTAACTCTTCCTCTTTTTTCTTAATTTCCTCCTCAGTATCGTCAAACATACCTTTGATTATTTTGATGGTTGATATACGGGGGTTTTTAATAAAACTAAATACATCAGTAACGCCCTCCCCGATAAGGGAGTTAATTTTATCATTGAGGTAATCTATGTTTTTTTCTATTTCATTAATTGATTTCATTGTCATTTATTTATAAATAAATATCAAAAAATAAATATTTATTCTTCTTTAGGGGAATATAAATTAATAAAATACCTTCTAGAATAGGTGGGCATGATAAGTATATCAGAATAAGTAAACCCTTTACCCACTAAAAAAGCAATCTCTTTGTGTAGGTTACCTATATGTTCAGATCTCAGGCCATAAAAAATTAACTCCGAGTCTAAGAAAGGTATCAACCGTAACCCCTCCTTGGATTGTTGCTTTAGTTTTAAAAACTATTCCTGGTTCTATTTCTTCTATATATTTCCTTAATTTTCTAGAATCCATAATTTTCATTTTAGAGATTATGGTAGATATCTTCATTTTATCGCGTATACCGTCAACCTCCATTATTGATCTCTCTAATCTTAATGTGGTTTTCTGTGAAATATCATCACCATTTCTTTCCATTAATAATTTATCCCTTTCTGAAACATCTAACTCATCAGCACCCGTTAATAATTTAAATTTAATTTTAGATTTACTAAAAGGTAATTCATAGTCAAACTCCCCATTTTCATTAGGGTTAACCGACAACTTTTTTTGTTCTAATGTATTTAGATCAATATCCCCTTGAGTTAAATTACCTGTTTTAGGGTCAATTACTGGTTGGTTATATATTTCACCAAAAGCAGTAGATCTTAAAAAAATAAGAATTGCCATCCTATCTCCTTCGAGTAAATCAATAGGGTTAAAACCTAAATCTTTAACTTTTCTATCTAATAATATATCAATTAGTTTACCACTATTAACTATATTAGGTGAACTAAGTATATTCTCATCAATGGTTGTTAAGTATTCTACTTTTATTGATGACTTCTTATTTGGGTAAAGTATTCCTTGTGAGGGCAATTCTAATATATCATAAGGTACTTTATATTCTTCAGGTACATGATTCGGATCCATGTTATTCGCGTAATTTTCCATAAAACAATTTTAATAATAAATATGTAATTGTAAAGATTAATCTACCGTTCCATAATAATCATCTGCATCTTCAGTGTCACCACCATCTTCAGTGTCACCACCCCCACTTCCTAAATCCACAGCTTTTGTCGCTGCCGCTAGCTCAGCTTGCTTTTTACATTTACTCTTTAAATCTCTTCTAAACCCTTCAACATCGTCAGCCCCAACTAAAGAAGTTAAATCCCCCCCAAGTGTTTCTAAAACCCAAGTAAGTACTGGACTACCAAATTCTTCTTTTACTGATTTTTCAATTTCTGATAAAATTTGATCATGTGTGTATCTATCAATTTCTTTACAATTCAAACCATTATCATCATTTAACAGTGCTAAATACGTATTAATAACAGACTGCTTTACGTTTTCTCTAATCTGATCACAAGTTACATCAAACCCCACCTCAATACCTTTACAAGCAGCGGGACTAAAAATTTTATTAAAATTAACCCCCATCTTAGATACAAAACCAGCCAATACTCCGGCCCACATTAGGGGGCTAATATAATCAGTCGTCAGAAGAGATAGTAAATGCATAATACCACCAACCTTGATTATTCTATTCGTCCTCTGGACTCTCGGACCAATCAATTTGTTAAGCCCGCTCTTATTCTTTTCTATGTGTGCTTTAATTGCTGCACTACTCTCTAAGAAATTAAAATTATTATTAAGAAACACCCTCATCTTTTTTATGACATCGGGGGGTAAATTTTTGATTTCATTACTCTCCATAATTTTATCAAGACCCTTTAATGTATATTTAGTCCCTTCAATATCCGTAACTAACATTTCTCCTGGTTTTAATGTTTTTCGTAATCCCTCAATTATATCATAAATTTCATCAGTTGTTTTAGTGATTTTAACATCGTCAACAACCTTATATGAATCAGGCATATTATCCATTGGCAAATCCTCCCCAAATTTTTTATTATATGCGTCAATCACATTATTACGAAGGTACCCCTCCCTAGTAATTGTATCTTTAAGTGGTACTTTTTTACCTGAACCTGTCGCAATTAATGTATACGGAGTCATAATCCCATCATCAATATTACGTATCATTTCATTCATACGATCTAATTGTTCTAAAGAATAACCCGAATGTTTAGCCCATACATCCGCATTCTTAGCCAAGTACTCGGAAATATCTAATAAATTTCCTGGTTTTATTGAAACCAATATTTCGGAGGCTCCCTTTGAGAACGACCCTAAATTAGCTAAAGCTTTATAACCCCCTTCAGAGATTATCTCCAAATCAACAAGATTCCCATAAAGTCTTTCCTCTGTAAATAATTGTTTGATTCTTTCTATTTGTTCATTTAAATTTTTCATATATTTTATCTTTCTGTTGTCTTATTTAATAGATTAATTAATTGCCCGTCTTCAGGAATACTAAGTCTTTCTAATAATTCATTATTCTGCCAAAGGGTTCCATCGGATTTGGGAGAAAGTCCTACTAGCGCGAACTTTACGCCATTTACTTTATTCGCACTACCATTTTCAATAGAAGCACTATATGTTAAATTTTTATAAGTACCATCACAATTAAATGACCCTTCATACATAACTTTGGTGTATGTTTTTTTATCTGTTGGGTTTTTTATACCACTTTGAAGTGTAGTGGTACAGGTTAATGATTTATCATCCCAAAAAGTTAAATACCATATCCTCCCACCGACAGACGTTGATGGGGCTGCCTTGTTTCCCATTACCGTAATTAAACAACCACTACCAGATATTTGCTTAATAACCATTCTGTTATTAGGAACATTATTATTGTTCAATAGGGTTAATATACAATCAATATTTGGTTCAGCTTTACATGTAACAACATTTTGTTCATAACCACTTATAGATGAAACTTTATATTTAACCCCTGTTTCATCCTGTAATTGATCAATACATTCTTGATCAGAGGATTGCTCAATAATTAGTCTTTTATATTGACTTTCTGTAATTTTTATTTTTTTCATAATATTTCTTTTAATTCATCTATCTCTATCAATAAAGAATCTAATTCATTCACAATTGAGATTAACATTTCTTGATCATTACCATATGAAACCAAAGACAGCTTTAAATAATTAAACCTTTCTCTTATTTCTTTAATACGTTCCATCCCACTGTTCATTATTTTTTATCGCATCTTGTACTCTTTTATAGTAATCTTCCTTACCTCCACTATAAACACTTTTACCATCTTGATCTCTCCCAACAGCTCCCGATGCAACTGATTTATTATAAGATACCGTCCTAAACTTCGGTGGAACTGGATCTCCTGGTCTCCATTTAGCGTTCCAAGCACCCTCTAATTTAATATTATCTTCAGTTGTTCCACTACTTTGGAAAGTTCTTTTAACGCTTTCCCAATTAAAACCGTCAGACTCAACTTGACTTTTAATACCCAATAAACCAGACGACCTTGCATATTTAATGGTTGGCGGTAAAGCTTCACCCACACCAACAAACAACCCTAATTGTGTAAGGAAATCTTTTCCTGCCTCAGTTAATTTAAACCTATTTAAAGCTTTGACAACATCCCCCTTTTCCTCCTTAACTAGTTTCATAAAGTTTTCATTAGAACCAACCTTTTGTAAAAGATTCTGATCATATTTTTTACCTAATTGAGTTAAACTATTAGCGTATGATTTAGCGTATTCTTTATTCTGTATAATAGTGTTTAAATAATTCTGTGCAGATTTCACTTCCTTTTCACTTAAATCTTTAGTTGATTCTATGAAAACTCTGTTAATTCCTGTTTTAGATGGGTTTTTACCTAAATCATGGACTTTTTCTAAGAAATTATCTGTTGCAGTTAATACTTTAGGTGATTTTGTTGCCATCACTAATCTAGCTTCCCCAATACCAGGAATTATCCCTAATAATGTTAAACTACCAGCCATAAGTAAACCTTTCCTCTCCAAAGGGTCATCTGTCATAATAGCTTCTACACCATATGACAATGAGTTTGCTGCATCTATTCCCGCAGAAACCAACACACCCCAAGGTGGTGGTATAATCAACGCAAAGATAGACGCCGCATCTGCAATACAATGATAATCACTTCCACAATCTTTTACCCACTCCCAAACACCTTCTGCGGTTTCAAGTGCCACACCAGCCAATGTATCCTTCGGTGACGGCCAACGTTTATAAAATTTATTATATTCTACTTTAAAAGACGTATTATCGGGATCTGAAAAATTTACGGGGTCACCTGATTTACAACTACAACGATAATATGTGTCGGTAGAATTATCCCCGTTAATAAAAGAATTTAATTTATCTTCCTCTACCTCCTCAACAACTTTAAGGTTACTTGAACCATTACACCACTTAGTATGTATTGATTTACAATATTTAACCACTAATTCTTTTTGATTGAATTGATAAATAGATTTATCTTTTTTATCCCATTCTTGTTTTGTATATGGTTTACCTGTTTTCGGATTTATATGTACCTCTTCCCAGTTTTCTATTTGTTTTTGAAACATCTGATTAACCCCACCATATCTATCTTGCTTAGTGGGTTGTACCGATGTATCTAAATCTGTGGGATCAATTTCTTTCTTCTTCCTATCTGATGGTATGGTAGATGAAGGATTAATATTAGAATTTCCACCACTATAGTTACCTGATGATGATCCTTCATCCCCCTTAGTCTGAATATCTTGTTCATTAAGAAAGATTCTTTTATATTGTTCCTCTGTTATAATTATGGTTTTAGGCATTAAATCTTTTCTTTATAAATATGGTTAAAAACAAAAAAAGCCTCCTTATTGGGGAAGCTTTCTATGGTTATATTTGTATGTTTATTGTTTAATATACGTTAACCGCTCTATCGAATCTTAAAGTACAAGTAATCTCTGCTAAATCAGAAGAACTATAATCTAATCCACCGAAATCAGCATCATTTAATTGTGTCCCTTGAAGAATCCATTTTTGAACCGTTACACCAGCAGGATCCAACATTTCTAATTCTACGTCTTTCTTATAACCAGCAGCGTAACCTTGTCTTCCTGTTACTGACTCAGAGTGAAGTCTTACCCACTCCATAAGTGCTTGTGTCGCTGATGGACCGATAGGATCCCTAAATACAACCTGTATTGATTCCCATCTGAATTTACCGATAACATAAGTTTCAGTGTTTAAGAACGGGATTGCTACCTCGTCACTTACGTATTTTGGTCTTGAACCTGTGGATACCCACCATTCTTGAATACCCAATTCATCTGGGAATCTAAATATAAACCTATTCTTTCTTAGTGGTTCGTAAGGAACGGGCATCCTCATCAATAAATCTGCCATTTTTTATTTTTTTTAGTATTTATTATTGTAATACATAATTTTTTTTAGTATCATTACTTATAAATATCTTAGATTGGAAAAAAACAACACACATAAAGAATTTTTCTTACTTAATAATAAGTCGGGATCAAAAACTAGACGAGATTATTTAGAAAAAAATTATAAAAATATATTGCAAGAGATTGAATTGTTCACACAAACCAACGAAAATTTATTTAATAAGACATTTAAAGAACAAATATGGCATTTTATAAATAACCAAAAAGAAACCCCTAAATGTAAGAATTGTAATAAACACCTTAAATTTAAAAAAAGTTTAAGTGAAGGATATGGTAAATATTGTTCAATAAAATGTACCAATCAAGATGAAAATCATATATTATTGGTTAAAAATTCTAGGGATGAAGAAAAAATACAAGAAAAAGTCAGGGTAACAACCACTGAAAGGTATGGTGTTACTAATTATTTTAAACGAACAGATTTAATAAAGAATGATGTAATAGAAAAACATGGGGTGGAACATGTCTCACATATCAATGGGGTTCGTGATAAGATAGAAACAACTTGTAAAGAAAGGTATGGGTATAAAACTATATTAGGTAGTCCACACATATTAAAGAAATCTCATAGTGAAAGACAAAGGGTGTTTAATGAAAAATATAACCATTTAAATATATTAAACATAGATCACGAGAAAATTTCCATTAATTGTCACCAATGCGATAAAGATTATGTGATAAATAGAAGTTTATTACATTATAGGGATAAACACAAAATAGAGACATGTATATATTGTAACCCTATGGAAAGTGGCGGTAGTTATCATGAAAAAGAAATTGTTAAATTTTTAAATGAAAATAATATTACCACCATTGAGAACTGTAGATTAACAATACCACCAAAAGAAATAGACATCGTAATACCCCACAATAAGGTTGGTATTGAGTTTAATGGTATATACTGGCATAATGAATTATTTGTTAGTAACGATTATCATTTAAATAAGACGAAACAAGGGATAGAAAATGGGTATGAAATTATCCATATATTTCAAGATGAGTGGTTATATAAAAGAAATATCGTAGAATCAATATTAAGAAATAAATTAAACATTACTACTGAAAGGGTATATGGTAGAAAATGTATAATAAAAGAGATACCATCGAAAGAGTGTAGGATGTTTTTAGATGATAATCACATTCAGGGTTACGTAAAGTCATCTATAAAGATTGGTTTATTCTATGATGAAGAATTAGTTTCAGTTATGACATTTGGTAAAAATAGAAAATCATTGGGTCAAACACATATTGAATGTCATTATGAAATGTTAAGATTTAGTAATAAAATTAATACTAATGTTATTGGTGGGGCATCTAAATTATTTAAATATTTTATTCGTAATTATAACCCTAAAAAAATAACCTCTTATTCCGATAAACGATACTTTAATGGTGGGTTATATGAAAAATTAGGATTCAATTTTATCCATAATACAAAACCAAGTTACTGGTATGTACGAAACCAAAAAAGAGAACATAGATTTAAATATAGAAAAGATGTTTTAGTGAAAGAGGGTTTTGATAAAACTAAGACTGAACATGAAATAATGGTGGATCGAGGTATATATAGAATATATGATTCTGGTAATAAAAAATGGATTTGGGAAACTTAATTACTTCTGAATTACAATTCTTTTTTTCTTAGTGTCTTTAGGGTCTGAAGTATCATACACTAAAAACTTAATATTGGGGTATGCTTTATGTAATTCAGCTCTAATAAACTCTTCAGCTTTAATGACATTACCTAAATCATCGTCACTAAACCCAACACTCAATCCCTCATAACCAGCATCACCTTGTAATTGTTTTGCTGATATCACCACCCTTTTAACAAAATCTTCTAACGCTATTGTTTTTGATTTTTCTGGGTTAGCACCACCACCTGAAACATCCACACCAAACCTTTTACCGAATTCTTCTGATGATACTGGGTGATAGTCTTGTAAATCTAAATATTGTTTAATGGTGGTACCTTTAAGGTTATCCTCCATTGTTCTTTTCTCTTCTTCACTAAATGATAAATCAATAAGTAATTGTGTCCCATCCCTTAACGCTTTAGGTGAATTACCTCTGGCGGTTATAATTGAAAAATCGTTACCATACATTAATGCTTCTTTAAATTTTTCAAAACTTGGTCCGAATGATTTTTCTTTTATTGCTTTTTTAATATCTACTTGAAATAGGTGATTATTTGTAAAATCTGCAAATGCTTGTTTAGCATCATCATTTAATAGTCTATATCGACCACCTAACTCACCTCTTACCTCTGCAAATTCAGCAGTAGAAACATCAACAGGTATCCAATCATCCATACCAACTTTCTTCTCCAAATGGATATGTGTGGGCATGTTTAAAATATTATCATCCCAATCAAAAGAGTAAGCTCTTTTCTGAAACTCTAATAATAAATCGTATTGTGTTTCTGTTAGTTGTACCTTCATAATTATTTATGTAATTTTTTTAATAAGCCAATACCACAATATGTATTAATATTGTGTACTACCACCTAATTTAGACTCAACACATTTAGAAATTGGTTCAATTTTACTCCATATTAATTCGGCATCTTTTTGATCTATCTTCGACATACAACCCCACATTTTAGTTGGATCTTTTGTTATAACCATATCAATACATGACATAGGTAACGATGCCATATCCTTTATTTTTACGTTATCTCTAACACAACCCATCACCACTTCTTCCTTATTTGGTTGTGATTGTTCTGTTATCACTTTCTTAACTATTCTACTAATATCATTTTCTGTTACAAAATCTGCATAACCAGAAGTTATTTGTTTAGGTCTAATACCAAATGTATCAACCCCATTATCATTAAGTAATTGAAGGTAGTTTCTTGCATCTTTAACTGTTGATGGTAAGGATACATTATTTCCATGTAAGTATGTCTTAATTCCACTATTTTTTCTTTCGTCTACGAAAATATCAAACCTAAATTTTGATGTTTCACCATCATCACCCTTATTTACATCCCCCCTAAACGATAAACCATCGGGGCTAAATTCTATATTTTTAACAACATTGGTACCATAATATTGAATATCAAAAGATATGTCACCAACAATGTTTGTCCCAAAGTCACGTCCATGTGAAGCGAATCTATCACCCAATTTACTCATACCTCGTTCTCTGGCTTCACCAGCAGCCCTAGTATAAGTTTTTTTATCTAATTCATTTATATTCTCTTCTTTAACGATTTTCTTAACTATTGATTCAATATCGTTTGATGTCATTCTTACTATTTTTTTCATCTACGTTTTTATATTATAAATATCTATAATATAATAAAAGTATTAAAATATAATTTCATATTTCATATTACCACAATCCCACAATCTATCATATTCCTTCTTTTGCATTATTTCCCACTCAGTATTTTCACCACTAAATCCTTCCTTCACTAAAACATCTTTCCTAAAAGAATATCTATGGTGTCTATGTAGATACTGACCCTTTTTAACATACCAATAATTTGGGGTAGTAATATTAACATATTTAAATGTAGAATTCTCATAAACATTATCTTTAATACCTGACCATCTTATGTCTGAATATGTTATAATCTTTTCAGGTTCATTGTTTTTAATAAAATAATTAAGTAACTTACTAAAACCACCCACAACATTAAAATTTAATAGGGAACAAAACCTATTAAGCTCCCAAGACCCATCGTTACTTTTATGACCTAATGACCCCCTTAATTTACTAAATGTCATAAGTGACACTAATTTACCACCATAAAAAAGACCCAACCTTATTTTATCTATTGAGTTACCCTGTATATGATTCTCCATCAGAAATATTTTTTTGTCTTTAAAACAGACCTCCCTAATTTCACATTTTCTAGCGAAAATACTATCAGTTATCAAACCCAACTTGCTCCTAAGCCTAGAAAAGACAATATCTTTTTTAAATAATACCTCATCTTCATAAATATGAATTAACCCAATCCCCTTCTTATCAGCTTCTTTAGTTTTATTGATATGGTATTTTTTATCTTTCCCCCCGAACAACTCAGTATGCCAATAATTACCATTAACCTCAATGCCAATACCCTTAGAGGGTATTAATATATCAATCTCCTTACCCCCTAAAACTTTTCTATCTGAGTTTACAAACTCAATACTATTTTCTATAAGGAAATCTGTTATTAACATCTCCAGAGAAGAGTTTTTTTGTGTAGGGTTACACTTCCTACATATCGGTATTTTTCCTGAACCTAATACTGTACTAGTAAATTTATTATCGCACTTTAAACAAAGAAAGATATAGGGAATGTCTGTATTTTTATTTTTTGTGTAATCACCTAATAAACGTAGATTATGTTTTTCTAGTTTAGGTAATAATGTTAAAATATGTTTTTCTCTTACAGTATTTTTTAATTTATCAACAGATGGTTGGTGATGCATTTGATGAGAAACCCCATATTTTTCTTTAATAATCACCTTAATCTTATCTTGAATATCCTTTCTATGAAATGAAGACTCCACCCCATATTTTTCTTTATAAGACTCTTTAGATTTATTTATCCTTTTTTCTTTGTTCTCACTTATGACACCCCATTCTTTTCTACATTCATCTGAACATAATTTCTTCACTACTTTCTTTCTCACCTCAAAATCCGAATCACACATAACACAAACTCTTGTTTCATATTTATCCTCATCTTTTTTACGACCAATAGTTTTTGATTTCTTAGCATATTCAAAATAACAAGTTCTATTACAATACTTCTTCTCCCTTGATTTGAATTCCACCTCAAAGACATTATTACAATTATCACATATTTTCTTAATCTTCATAGGTTTTATCTTTATTCGTTCTATTAGTAGCTATATACGATAAATATAGGCAAAAAATAAAAGGTAACAAAATTTTGCCACCTTTTATTAAAATTATTATAAAAACCTATTTATTAAATATTATCAAAATTAGCCCCTGTGTTGGTTATATTAAACTCTACACAGATAAATTCTAACGTTCTTGTTGGTTTAATAAAGATTCTACCACATAACTCATTTCTGTCAATCTGTTCTGGATCGTTATCTAATTGAACTCTAAAGTCAGTTAAACCTCTTTCTTTTCTAATGTTATCCAATATAGGGTTAACAAGTGATAAGAATTGATTTCTAACTACATCATCGTTTTGCTCAAATAATAATCTGATTGAAACTGCAGATATAAGTTTTCTAGCTTGTAACAACAATCTTCTAACGTTGATTCTGTTAAGGGCTGTCTCTTTTGATTGAAGTGTTTTATTACCCCATATAACCACACCTATATCAGAGAATGTTGCCATTGGGTTAATTCTACCTTCATAAAGAGTGTCTCTTTGATCTAACGTCAGTTTCTTTCTTGCTTTCACTGCTGTTGTTGTACCTCTGTTTAAACCAGCTGCTGCAAACCAAGGGAAGGCAACATTATCGGTAAGTGCAATGTTCTTAACTACCTCTCCCGTTGGTGGTAACCATAGGTATTGATTGTTTTCCGTATCTTGCATTTGTAACCAAGGCCAATATGTGGCTGAATAATTTGAGTCAACCGAAGAATCCTCAATAATACCAACCGCTTCATCTTCTGTTAATACCGTTCCACCACTATCTAAATCTGGTGTTGTAATGATATATAATGAATCAGCTCTATCTTCTTCAACCATATCAATAGCTTCACCTACTAGACCGATGTTATCTCTTAAATCGATACCTGGTGTTGCAAATAAGTTAATGTTAACTGCTTCTGGGTTAGAGAAAGTTCTTAAACCCTCAAAGTATGCGTAATAATCAGAATCAATTGCTGTTTCCTCAGTAGTTGTTACATAACTATCGAATATGTTTGTTCCATCAGGTCCACCTGCAACTCCTCTTGTTCCACTAACTTTATACCTATCATCATTTGTTCTCTCAGTACGATAAATATCCCATCCATCCCATCCACCATAAGGTGCAAATGTGAATTTT
>TARA_R110002126_G_scaffold65311_1_pt1 | contig 16846 bp, 26 predicted proteins | sample TARA_R110002126 | Tara Oceans TARA_R110002126 (sample SAMEA4397536) | marine metagenome | biome: Polar Biome; feature: [DCM] deep chlorophyll maximum layer (ENVO:01000326); material: water (ENVO:00002006), including particulate matter (ENVO:01000060) such as... | depth 30 m
TATGACTGTCGATCAATTTATTGAAATGAAACAAAAATCTAATGAAAAACAAATCAGTCTGGGATAAGAAAAGACCTAAGTCATTAGACGAACCTAAGAAGTTAAAAGGTAAAAAAGGTTATGCAGCTGCCAAAAAATCTGCTGACAAAAAGTTTGGCAAAGGCACAAGTCTTGTCAAAAATATGTATATATCAAAAAAGATGAAAGGGTAAATAATTATGCCATACGGAAAAGGAACATACGGAAGTAAAAAAGGTAGACCATCAATGAAGCCTACTGTTAAGAAAAAGAAAAACAAGAAGAAGAAAAAATGAAGGGTGTAAAACATTACACTAAAGATGGTAAGGAGTGGAAAGGCAGTACCCACAAAATGTCTAATGGCTCACTTCATACCGGAAAAATTCACACTAAAAATAGTAAAAAGTTAGTACACAAAAAAGATTTAAATAAAAAGAAAAAATAATGTCTATTCCACTTCAACCAACAATACCACCTATGGTCAATATTGTGTGGCTAGATACTAACGAATGTAGTGTTGCAGTTTGGCAAACCAAAGCAGAACTACTAGAGAGCAAGCCTTGCATCATTGACTCTATGGGTTATCTGATTACAGAAAATGAAGACTATTTAATTATATCAGCAGATAAAGATTTTAATAATGAAGACGATATTTTTGGTCGTTCTCAAGTAATTCCAAAAGGTGTAGTGAAAGAAATACAATATTTAACAAAAATCAATGATAACTAATTTAATAGGACAAGGCTTATTAGGCCTTATAAAAAAGCCACAACTAATGAACTCTCTTTTAGCTGGTGGAGCTGCAACACAAGCAGTTAATCAAGGTTTATTAAGTAAAGACAATCTCATAAATACAGGAAATTTTTTATACAAAAACCTACAAAATCCATCTATAGGTGCCATATCAGAAAATATTAATAATTTTACAGACGTTACGGAAACACCCTCTGGAATAATATATCAGCCAAGTGGTTCGGATATGGAAAGAGAAGCTGAGTATAATAGAGGATTAGGAACTAATAAAACATTTGCTGATGACATTAAATCAGAGCCTTTAATAACACCTGAAGCTGAAAAACTTTCAGGACTTTTATCTACTCCAGAAGTAGAGCAGATTGATTACAGTAATGTTACACCTATACCTGAGTCTAGCAAACCTTCTGATTTTATTACAAATTTAGAATCCGATAACAAACAGCCTAGTTTACTTTTAGATAGGCCTTCATTAGTTGGAGTTGTTGATCAAGAGCAAGAAGTAAAACCATCTGACTTACTAAATATCTATGAAGTAAACAAATCTAGTGAACCTACCGATTGGGTAGATACTGAAATTTTAAAAGTCGAAAATAATAAACCGGTATATAAAAAAATAGCTTATGGTTACCACAATCCTCCTGAAGATTATGTAGGATCAAATGAAGATTATTTTAATGACATGGTAAATTCTGTTGTTAAGGAAACACGAGATCTTTATTCAAGATCAGATAGCGGTGACAAAGATGCAATAGGAATTATAAAGCAAAAAGAATGGTATGATAGCCAAGTCAGAGGAGGCAGACAAGAACAAGGAGGCATGCTTGATTTTTTTGCTGACGTTCTTGGTACTACTTCTGCCAATACTAATGTTCGAGATAATTTTGCATATGCTGGACAAATTCTAGAAAATTATTCAAAAGGTAAGTATGATGAAGTTATTGAAAAATATATTATAACTTTAGAAAAAGAAAATATCACACCTTACCAATATGCAAATAAACATATGCAAATTAAAAATAAAAATGGAGCAGAAGCAGCACAAAAAGAATATCCATTAATAAGAAAAATTAATGAGGATGGATCGTTTGGAGCATTGTTTGGTATGAACTCTCCACCAACTATGGCTGTCTTTATGGATACATTTAGAGTTTTAAAACATGGTGGAAAAGCTAAAACAATAAATTACACACAGAATTTAGCTGGAGCTGGAGACTATGCTGTTATTGATCTTTGGATGGGTAGAAATTTAAGAAGGTTATCTGGGCGAGGTAAAATACCTATACATGCTGAACAAGGTGTTAGTGGAAATGTTTTAAAAGATAATAAAACTGTTGGTGGCGAATACGGATTTGGTCAAAAAGTTTATAATGAAGCAGCTAATAAACTTAAAGAAACAGGTGTAGAAATAGATACAAAACAGTTACAAGCCTTAAATTGGATTACAGAAAAAGAGTTATGGGCAAAAAATGGTTGGTCACCAGCTTCAGGTGGTTCAATTGAATTTGAAAGAAAGTTCTTCGGATTACCTGAAGAGCTGCAAGCTGAAGTTACAAAAAATAGAAAGATAATAGACAGTAGTAAATCTACAGTTGATGAAAAATCTGTAGCTGTAGCTAACTTAGATGAACTAGCTAAGAAAGCTGGTACCGATCTATTCTCTGTAGGTCTCTCTGGAGAAAGACCTCTATTAGAACAAACCTCAGAGCAAGCACTCGATATTAAACAAAACTTTATTAATTTATTTAAAGATGATTCACAAATCAGAGCTTTAAAAGCTGTACCTACAACTGGTAGAATTATGGGTGATGGTGAAACTTCAGTAGATATAGAGTTCCAAGCTAATAAAAATTATGATATAAGTAAAGTTGTTACTAAAGCAGTAGAGCTAGCCAAAAAATACGATCAAGACTCAGTTTTTGTTTCCAGAAAGGTATTGGACAAAAATTATCAAATAGACAAAAACAAAGAAAATTTAAGGCCCGGTGCTGAAATATATTTTACTGAAAAATATGATGAAGCTGCTGTCGATAAAATTATTAAAGATTTAGATACAAAAAAATATCCCGGTTTTACTTTTGTTAAAGATATGAGAGTACAAGACAATGTAAATCCTATATTGGGTTTTACAGGAAGAAAAGAGTATGTTGGAATAAGAGCACAATATATTCCAGAATTTGATGGTTATGAAAATTATAATGAATTACCAAAAGAAGAAAAAGATAAACTTTTTGAAGATCAGTTAGAAAATTATTCTAATTTGATAGAATATATAAAAGAAAACCATAAAGGTATTTCGTTTTCAGATGTATTTTTTTATGATACAATGGTAATATTAAGGGATAAATATAATGAGTATGTACGGTAAAATGATTGCAATTTTAGAAAAAAAAGGTCTTGGTGATGGTGCATTAGCAAAACAATTAAGGAAAAACAAAGAACTTGATATAATAAATGAAGGTAAGTCTTTTGCAGAAATCAATGCTGAAAGAGATATGTTTGAAGTAGGCCACCGAAGTAAAAAAATCAAAAAAACTCTTTTATAATTTAAAAAAAAATATATATAATTTATTTGGGGAGCTTCCTTTGTGTTTGTTACTATAAGGCTGCTCCCTTCTTTAGTATTACCCAATAGAGAATTGCACAAACAGTCTTACCTACCCCTTAAAAAGCTCTTAAAATAGATTTAAAAGCTAATTAAGTTGATATTTTAGTTTTTAGTCTGTTGATATAATAAAAAGTTTCTACAGGATCATTATTATAATCCGAAATATTTTTAACAGTATATTTGGCTTTTATTATGTCATTTTCTTCTAAGTCAAGAAAGTTAGAAGTGAACCATTTTAATTGATTACCTAAATCATCGTAAAAGATATAAACATTAGTATCACCATAATAACCTCTAAAAGAATAATAACCTTGATAAACTAAAACAGTTTCTGTTTTACCTGATTGTAGTTCAATAGAATTTTTACTTATATCTTTTAGTTCTTGTTGTTCTAATTCATAAGCATAATTTTCTGATTTCTTATATTCATCTGATAGTAAATATGCAGCAGTTCTTTCTTCCCTAAGTTCAATTTCTCTTAATTTTTTTTGCTGTCTTAAATCTGCTGCACGATCTAATTTGGCTAAATGCTCTTTTTTATAAAGTCTTGAATTGATAGTTTTTGCACCATTACAAGCAAAACAAACACCATCATAAATACCTATATAATGAGATAAAATACCCTTACCATCACATTTATTACAAGCTATTTTAGTAAAGAATTTACCATCAATATCAAATACAGGTTTTATGTTCAGGTCTCCCCATCTGTAAAATAATTCAGACACTTTAATTAGACTCCTTTAATTGTTTAATATATTGTTTACATTCTCTTATTGTAGAAAAAGTGCCTAATAATATTACACATTCATATACACTAAAGTCGTTTGACAAAACTTTATGATTTTTTTTTATAATATCCCAAAGTTTATTATTTATTCTTCGATAAAATACATATCCTATATATTTTTTTGATTTATATCTTCTTACATCGTTATGATCCTTACCAAATGGTTGTAAATTTATATACTTCATTAGTTAGACTCCATTGGAAAATGAATAGCTGGATGATGAAAACTTTTTTTAACATTAATACTACTTTGCATTTTTGTATTAGGAATTTTTCTTTCAAGTTCTCTTACTTGCCTTTGTAGTCTTTCTAATAGTAATAATAAATTTTCAATCTTTTCATCTTGCTTATTACATTTTTCTTGAAGTGATATTGGTAAATGCATAGATCTCATTAGTTTCTCCTTTGTGTTTGTTACATGAAATTATACATAATTACACGCAAGAACATAGCACATAATTGCACATTACCTTTTACTATTTATGATTAGGTGGGATGACTCTTTATTACCAAGGAAGGAAAATCGTTGATTATCAACAAAACCCCCATTCTACGTGCACATATTTGCACATAAAGAAACGTTATTTCTCAATACTTTTGTAAGCATGTGTCCTAACGTGTTTTTAAAACATGCACAAATTTAGCACACTCGGTATCGATTATTAATACCGGGGAATGCCGGTAACAGTTTGTCCTTTATTCCCTAATCTGGTGCTGATGAGAAGAATCAAACTTCCTACTTCCATATTACCAATATGGCACTCTATCAATGAGTTACACCAGCATAGCTTATAAATGATTTATTGCCTGTATTTTTCTTTCATTAACAACTTTAGCGTAACGTAATGCCATTTTTTCTGTTTGCCAGCCACCTACAGCCATCATAGTTTTAAGATCTGTATTTTGTATCATCTTAGTAGCAAATGTATGTCTAAATTTATGAGGATTAGTCTTTACCCCAGATAGATCTTGCATTTTTTTCCAAGGTCTTTTGATTGTATGTCTAGATGAATATGGAAATACTTTTCCCTTAGCTGGCAGACCAAGCTCTAATTTTAATTTAGGATGAATTGGTATGTATTTATATTTTTTTGTTTTTGTCATAAAGACTGAAATTTCTTGTTTATTATAATCAATACTTTCCCATTGAATGTTAACAGCTTCTGATATTCTGCATCCCGTATAATATAAAAAGCATACTAATGATTTTATCTTGCCGGAATGTTCAATTAATTTATTAACCTCTTCATCAGTATGATAAGTAATTAAAGATTCATCCTCTGGATATTTTTGTATTGTTAAAGTATTTAGTTTTAATTTTTTAAGTTGGATATTAACAATTGCCTGTATAGAAGCTGTGCATCGATTGATGCTAGAGTTTTTTAAGCCTGACGATAAGCATGCCTTAATATTTTCATTAAAGTCTGGTGTAATCTTATCAATCAATAAATGTCCATATACATCTGTAACTTTTTTTATTTGTACTTGTAGATCACTATCAAGATTTTTTATATTAACGTATTCGCTTGCAGACTTTTCCAGATTAGGTAAATATTTTTTTATACCTTTAGATTGATTAAGATATTCGTTTTCCTCATTTCTTAATTTTTCTTCAGCTAATTTTTTTATTGTCTCTCCTGAAGATATTCTAATTTGCTTTCCGTCAATTGATCCTGTGATTTGCCAAATTTTTCCACCACTTCTTCTTTTGAGTTTAAACATCCTACTATCTTGTTTATATGATTTTTACTGAAACGTCTATGAATAGGTAACTTAATATAAAATTCTTCTTCCGGGTATTTATCTTCACACCTTTTAAGCATTGTATATAGAGTCTTTTTTTGGACTTTAAAAAATTTCATCAGGTCTTCTATCCTATATAATTGTAAATCACTGTCTTGCTCTATACTCATTTATACATACCTCTTTCTTTACTAGCTAATTTGTTCATAGAATTTTGACTAATTTCTTTCATTTCTAATGCCTTTAATTCTATCTGTCTTTCGTTTGCTGCAAGAGTAGCTTTACCCAATAATTCAAGATGTTCCTTATATTCTTTTGAAGCATAAGCATAAATCTCACTCTGGCCTAAGCTTTTACCTTCTTTTAATAAAGGTGTTTGCATCTCTGATTTAACGACTTTCTTTAGATCATCTAAAAGTCTGCGCTTGTGATCTTCCATTGCCCATTGCTTCCCTACATCTATAAATTGTTGTATTCTTCCGTTTGAGTCTTTTGCTAACTCCCATATACTTTTTGGATTATTCATTAAATTCCTTCCTTAATTTTTCTGCATAGTTATAAGGATCATCTGTATATTCAGCATCCCAAAACCTATCCTCTGAAGAATTTGGTTGATGCAACCTTGCATGACAGCTCCAACAAAGAGGTACTGTAAATTCATCACTTACTTTCATACCCATTGCTTTTGGATAATTGTCTTTTTTTTTTCGTAAATGATGTGCATGTACTCCATGATCATTTTCACAAATCATACAAGGATGACTTCTAACAAAGCCTAAATATTTAGTTGACCTTAATCTTTTCACTGATTGTGTATGATATTTCCATATCTATCATAATCTGGATTATCACGAACTGCATCGTTTTCTCTTTCAGCTTTTAAATCAATCTCACGATTTGCAGCTGTGTTATCATTAGATTTGTTAATTTCTGTAACCTCTGGATGATTATTTATATAGTCCATAATTACAACTTGTAATCCACGATCAACAATATTTAGATAACAACTTTCTGTACCATGTAATGTTTCTTGCATTTTTAAACTAAAATATTTATTACCAGATTTACTATCGTTGATGTACATCTTACCAAAAGATTTATTAAATCCGTTTGCGTCTTTTTCATCTTTTGACACTATGTTAAATATTGGTTTAGTTGGTTTAAAATCAGTCATTCTTTACTCCTTTTTGTGTGTTAATGTTTACTACTGTTTTTTCTTGTTCTTTGTATCTATTTGAATAGCCTGTCTTCTTATCTGTCTCACTATCAAATTGTTCTACTTCAACTTTATCGCCTGTCGCAATTGAAAATCTTTTTCTATAATATTGCTTTAGCATATAGCTTTGTGCGGTGCCTTTAGAAACTGCTCCATTGTAAGGAACAGTCTGATACTCAGTACTTGCATATTGCCAAGTGTCTTCACCGCAAGATAAAATTATTTTATAAATCATATGTAAGTCCATACCTTTACCAGATACAGGTACAATTTTATGTTGTACTTCATCAGCAGTAACAACTAATCCTGTCTTTGCTAGTAAAGGACCAACCATTGCTAAAACGCTATCTACAGACATGTACGTATAGCCTTGATAAGTATTGCTACCATCTTTAGCTAAAACCTTAATTCCTTCTGTAACGTCTTTAATAGCTTCAGCAATTGACTTAGGCATTGAAGGAATAGTATTTGACTTTGGTCTTCCATGAACTTCAGCTTCCACTAACTCTTGCCAATCCATCTTTAGTCTTTCGTAATCGTACTTCATTCTTGCATTATCGTTCTTATGAGCTTCTATTTTTTGCTCTAGTACATACACTTCTTCTTCTTGTGTTTTTTTGTGTTGTAAGTCTATCATTTAACTTTTGATCCCTTCTGTTTTAAAAGTTTTTTAACTTTGTTTTTTGAATTTAATGTTTCAAGCATTAATAAAAAATGATCAAAACATTTATCTAAATCGGATTTGTCATAAGCTCTTATTTCAAAATCCTTGTCGTCTTCTTTTTTACCAAACCTCGCAAGTAAAAATTTATCTACAATTATATTTTCTGATATTTGTAGCAAATGAGAGTATGCGCCAGCTTGCAAAATATTGTCTAGTTTGATTGATGATGAAGTTTTATAATCAACTAAAATAAATTTATTATCCTTCTTTAATAATAAATCTAAGGTACCTCCAAAAAGATAAGTTGGAGATACTAGTGACAGCTCAGTGTTGACAATTTCATATTCAGTCATATCAGAATCCCACCATTTTTTAAATTTACTAAAACAAATAGATGTTTCCGCATGTTGAAAATCATTTAATATTTCACTGTCCTTGACATAAGCCTCAGCAGCATCATGAAATTCTGTTCCTATGGATTGAAAATTTTGTAACTCAGAAAAGTAATCTATGTTTTGTTTTCCGAGCCGGTTGGCCCATATAAGCAAACCTCTAGACTCATTAAGAGCATCGCTTAAAACGTCAGATGTTCTATAACAACTTTTACCATCAACTTGATATTCAATCTGGCCCATTTAAATAACAATGAACCTTAGTAGCTGTAATATTATAATTAAAATTATTGAATAAATTACAAATTTAAAAATGCTATCAGAGTTAATTAGTTTTTTAAATTTATGGTTATCCCCAATAATATTGGGTTTTATTGCATTAGTAGTCTGTGCAATATGAAGGTAAATATACTTCATGGTGCCTCCTTTGTGTTTGTTAAGAGGACCTTATGTTTTATTTAGTTTCCTTACAAGGATATATTTTATATATAGAAATAAATTTGTGGTACGTAAAGAAACGTTTTCAGATCACTAAATTTAAATGATGCATTTTAAATAAACGTTTTAGGAGCAAAAGAACAATCTATCGGATATATTTCTGTTACTTTTGCAAAATCAACATCAATTTTATCAAATGTGTTTAAATTAAACAATTCTTTTTGATTTGAATTTACTTTTGTACAACTGTACATACCATGCATGGATCTTCCATCATGTTGAAATAATACACAAGGCACTTTATAGATTTCTCTATTAACAAAATTATTTGTGCTTTCTTTTAAATATAAACTGCACCAACCTTCATATGGCAAATATTTACATAAAATAGCAGTATGTTTTCCCCATACTTTATTTCTTACTGTACTACCATGATCTCCTATACTTAAAGGTCTTAATACACCATCTTCACCAAACTGATGTTTAATTTTAACATGATAAAGTCCATCTTCACCGGTTAATTTATTATTCAAAAGACCATATAAATCAATGTCTATTAAAGATAATATGTCTGATAAAGACTTATCTGTTAAATTATAATCGTCTACATTTATAAACTTAGAATATACACTTTCAGATACTTTATTATCTAAAAACTCAGCGGTACTTTTATTACTCTCTCTTTTTCTTTTTAATAATAATTCTATAAATTTTTTTTTATTTTCCATTGTTTCCTTTATAATTGTCGACACCAAGATAACACTTTAAATACACGAAAGTAAACACTATTTCTATAAGTACATAAATAAGAGCTATATATAACAAATATTTACGTATAGAAATAGTTATGCAAAGTTATTTATTATATGATTTTCTCCGAGTCCTCCTAATAACTTTGCTAAGTTGTCGTCATAATGTCATGAGGTTTTGTAGTTAGGGCCTCATGACTGAACATAAAAAGTTTGGAGTTTATGGCAGAGCTGTCCAGCTCGAAGAAACCCTAAAGGAATATAGAAGAAAAAAGCCTTTAACTAAGTGTCAAGAAAAATTACTTAATATTTTAGCTTCATATCATCTAAACCATAAACAACCAACTTATCAAGAATTAGCTGACAACTATGGCTGTGTTAAGAGCAATGTAGCTATGTTACTTCAAAGATTGAAAACAAAAAATTGGGTATATTTTACACCCGCATCTAAATCCGGAATACAAATTTTATAAACAAATGAGCAATATGGAATTACCTTGGTTTAAGTTATATGCCTCTAATGAGTTAGCAGAAACAATTTATTTAAAGAATGGAGAAGCTGGTCTTTATTTTAAACTAATGTGTAAATATTGGTGTGATAACCACTGTGGCTTTGATCAAGAAACTATAGATAGACTGTGTGTGACTAATGAAGACATTCATAATATGGATTATGTTTTAGAAAAATTTTTTATTTTAATAGACAAAAGATACCATCATAAAGGCTTGTTAGAGCAAATTGCAAAACAAAAAGAAAATAGTGCAGCTCAAAAAAAAATTAAATTAAAGGTTACTTCTAAGTCACCTGAAGGTAACCTTAAAGTTAAAAAGAGCCAACCTCTCTCTTCTTCTTCTTCTTCATCTTCATATACATGTTCTTCTAAATTATTTAATAAGTTCTGGGATAATTGTGCTTATAAAAAATCCAAAGGTCAGGCAATTAAAAATTATAGCAAGCTAGATAAAGAATGGTCAGAACAGCCAGAAAAACTATCTGAGCTTTACAACAATTATTACAATGCATTAGAGGATAAAAACTTTGCTTCATATCCAAGCAGTTGGTTAAGTAATCTTAGTTTCTTAGATGAATCAAAAGTAGTGAACATTAACTCACCGGATGAAATAAAAAAGACTGAAGAGATATTAGAAAAAAGTAGATACACCAGATGTGTTCAAGCTGGAAAACTAATTGGTATTACTCAATCAAAGTTTGATGAACTGAAAATTAAATATGGATAAAAAACCTAAAATTAAAACATCAGATTTTGGTGGCCAAGAAATTGTACGGGGTGAGAATGGCAAATACTATAGAGCTGGAGATGGTCTGGAGGTTGCATACGTTGAACAGGCCAAGGAACCAAAAAGAATGGAATTGGTTTATAAAGATTTACTCCATTGGTATTATAAAAAAAATATTTTATACCCAAAAGATAAAGACATAAATTTAGATTTGTATATATCTGGCGTGAGGTATCAACAATTATATCATAAGTCTCATTACTCACAAAAAACTACCGCTGTTATTGAAAAGGACGTTTCACCTTGTGACTTACAAGATACTTTAAATGCTGTTAATGATGCACAAACACAGATAAGAAATATTAATAGATGCTTAGGTAATTATCATAAAATTGTTGTGTATGTCTTAATTGATAACCAAGCTGCTAGAAAAAAACTTATAAAGTTAAGAGAAGGTTTATTAACCTTGAGAGATTATTTTAATTAATAAGTACTGTTTACTTATTGTTCACCGCTTTTGGGGTGGCTTATGTGATATAGTACAAACACAATCAAGAATTGTATCAAAAAATCGGGGTGAATAGAGGAATATGTTTGTACCTGAAGAAAGTTTATATATCGCAGTAATATCCCAAGCAATGAAAGACGCTATAGGTGTGGCTGGCGATCCTGATAATAAAAATAAAAGAAAAGAACAAGCCATATCTTGGTTTGATTTAGAAGATGATGATTTCCTTTTTATATGTGAAACTCTCGATGTAGAACCTGAAAATATTATTAAACTGTTAAATGATCTTCGTACTGAAAAAAAAAATTTCAATTCGCGCTTCAAGATCAGCCGGACGTATTAGACAAAATGTTATACAATGTCATCAAACGATCATAAATATTTAATTATTAGAAATAAGAATGGTACGTATGCAATTCTAATGTGTCTCGGCACTTATGAATCAAAGAAAGAAGCAGAAATCTTTTTAGATACATTTGCAGCATCAATAGATTATGAAAGAGAACTAGAAGATTATGAAGAAGGAACTCTCCACTAAAAAATTAGGAAGACCAAGTGTTTATAATAAAACACGTATAAATCAGATCTTAGAGGACCTTGAGAGCGGTATGTACGCTAAGGATGCACTAAACAAAGCCGGCATAGCTTGGTCGACATTTAGAGCTTATTTAAGAAAAGATGAAGATTTAAATAAAAAGTATTATGAAGCAAGAGCTGTAGGAATTGATTACTCTCTCTCTACTGTAGATGAGAAGTTAGAACAGTTAATAACAGAAAGTAAGGTAAGGAAACTAACCTTACCTGAAATTAAACTATTAGAGCTCTGGGTTAAACAGAAACATTTTAGTGCAAGCAAGATCAGTTCCAGACTCTACGGCACAGATAAAGATCGTATGTCCATTAAAACCGCAGACGACACACAAATTATAATTGAATGGCAGAAGTAAAGTAAGACTCTATGGTCCTTACATATGTAAGAGATATATAGATAGATTAAGAGGTAGTAGTAATAGATCGAATTATGATGAAATTGTATTTAAATCTTGTTGAATATATAGAAAAGCTTATAGTTGTATTGCATAAGCTATGTCTTAAAACTATTGAGTTTATTAAGAAGGTTATGAGTTTTCTCTTTTCTGTCATCAAGTCTATATATAGTGGCATATTAAAACGCCTATAATGGGTATTATGCGACAATCCAGAATTGTTATATATCGCGGGTTCTAGCTGTTGCATTTCTGCAACACCTGAGACATACTACATATGGTATGTACCCCCAGCGGGCCCCTAGAACTGCACAGGGAACCTATTTCTTGTCAGAAAGGATTTTTCATAATGTTTTTACCACTCAAGAAGAAAGATATCCCGTCTGGTGCTCTCTATAGCATGCAGCAAGTCATCAATTGGTCCAGAGATGAGCAAAAAAGAAATAGATCATGCTTATTTTGTGATGATTGGGGAAATTTAGGAATTACACCAGAAGATACAGCTGGGGAAGTCTACTTCCTTTGCTATCACCATTATAACAATGAAAAAAAAACAGACATCTAAAAAAAATAAAAAACCAATTCATGATCCTTTTGCAGTATTTGTGCAAGCAATGAATGAAAAAACAGTGGTACCTGATTACAAAGGTAAAGGCATCGTTAAAGGTAATACATTAGGAAGAATGCAAGACTTCTTAAATCAAAAGAACGAGGAAACCGGAGATTAGAAAGCTAATGAATGAAAGTCACTATACCTTACAAGCCACGACAGCATCAATTAGATGTTCATAATAGTTTAAAAAGATTTAACGTTCTTTGTTGTCATAGAAGATTCGGCAAGTCTACATTAGCTGTTAATCACCTCATAAAGAGTGCATTAACGAACCCATTGCCTAGGCCTAGAAACTATCTTATTTGCACGACCTATAGCAGTGCTAAGCGTATAGCATGGGATTTTTTAAAGCATTACACTTCCGTAATACCTGAAATGCAATATCACGAAACAGAACTTCGTGCAGATTTTCCTAATGGAGCTAGAATACAATTACTAGGTGCTGAACGTCCAAATTCATTAAGAGGAATTTACATTGATAGTATCGTATTAGATGAATATCAAAATTTTCCGCCTAACATGTTTGCTGAAGTCATCAGACCGGCATTATCTGATAGGCCAAACTCTAATGCAATCTTTACAGGTACTCCAAACGGATTTGGTGGTCCTTTATACGACATATACCAGCAAGCTATTCAAAATGAAAATTGGTTTGGTAAGATATATAAAGCTAGTGAAACAGGAATTATAGATCCTGAAGAACTTGAAGAGGCAAGAAAGATTATGCCTCCAGAAGTGTTTGCAGCAGAATATGAAGTAAGCTTTGAAGCTAATGCTATTGGATCTATTTATTCAAGCTCATTAAATAAAGCTGATGAAGAAGGACGTATAACAAAAGTTCCACACGATGATCAATTAAAAACAGAAGTATTTGTTGATCTTGGAATGGCTGATAAAACAGCTATGTGGTTTGTACAAAAAAAAGGTACTGCCCTACACCTCATTGATTATTTTGAAGACTCTGGTGAGTCTCTTCGTTACTACGCAAATATTTTAGAAGAAAGAGGATATTTATATAACACAATTTGGCTTCCTCATGACGCGAAAGTTCGCGAGCTTGGAACAGGTGTTTCTAGATATGAAACCGCATTGTCTTTGGGAATGCCGGCACAGATTGTACCTAAATTACCAATTTTAGATGGCATAAATTCCGTAAGAATGACTATGTCAAAATGTTGGTTTGATTATGAAAAAACAAAAGAAGGACTTAATGCTCTTAGACAATATAGATGGGCAACAAATGATAAAGGACAAGCAAAAGATAGACCAGAACATTCATGGGCAAGTCACGCAGCCGATAGTTTTCGGTATATGTGCACAGCAATATCCTCGTCTACAAATTGGGAATCAAAAATTAAATATCCAAAATTAGCAATAGTATAAAATGGCAAAAAAAATAGATAAAAATAAATTAAAAAGTTTAATAGGACAAGAAATAGCAAACTCATTTGGTTTCTACTCTGGTGAATTAAGTAAGCATAGAAAAGATGCGTTAAGATATTACTTAGGCCAGCCTATGGGTAATGAAACTGAAGGATCAAGTGCTGTTGTATCACAAGACTTACAAGAAATTGTAGATTCTATTATGCCAAGTTTAATGAGAGTTTTTACACAAGGTGAATCTATTGTAAACTTTCAACCTACCGGACCAGAAGACGTAGAGTATGCAGAACAAGCAAGTGATTACATTAATCATATTTTTTTAAAAGATAATCCCGGTTATAATATTTTATTTACGCTTTTTAAAGATGCTTTAATTTCTAAAAATGGTTTTGTTAAATACTATTGGAAAACTTCTAAAGAACAAAAAAAAGAAAATTATAAAAATTTAACAGAAATTGAATATCAATCTTTACTCATTGATGATGAAATTAATGTGATCAATGTTCAAGAAGATAATGAAGGTGAAGAAATTTATTATGATGTTCAAGTTAAGCGTGTAAAAGAATACGGAAAAATCGCAATAGAAAATGTTCCACCAGAAAATATTTTAGTATCTAAAACAGCAACAAGTCTAGATGATTGTAATTTTATTGCACAAAGATGTTATAAAACAAGAGGCGAGCTCATTGATATGGGTTTCAAAAGAGATGAAATTGAAGATTTACCGGCTGCTGATGAAGATGTCTACAATACAGAAGCACAAGAAAGACGTTCTTATGACGATGAGACAACAAATTTTAATTTTTCTAATATTGATCCATCTCAAACAACTGTAGTTGTTACTGAATGTTATTTGAAAGTAGATATGGATGGCGATGGTATTGGTGAATTAAGAAAGATTGTAGTTGGCGGTAATGGATCTAGTAATATTAAGATTTTATCTAATGAAGAGATAGACATTATTCCTTTTGCTATGTGTATTTGTAATCCTATGCCTCACAGATTTTTCGGTTTATCGATGTACGATCAAATTGCCGATTTGCAAGCCATCAAAACCACTGTGCTTCGCCAAATGCTTGACAATATGTATAGGCTTAATAATTCTAGGCTTATTGTTCAAGACTCTATGGCAAATCTTGATGATGTATTAATTTCAAGACCGGGTGGAATTATAAGAGTTAAAAGTCCAGACGCAATAAAGCCTTTAATAACTACTAACTTTATTCCAGACGCAATGACAGTGATTACAAAACTTGATGAAATTAGAGAAGCGAGAAGTGGTATATCAAAATCCACAATGGGTTTAAATGCAGACCAAATTAATAAATCTCATACCACTGCTTCTAGTGCTAATATTATGATGAATGCTAGCACACAAAGATTAGAACTATTTGCCAGAAATTTTTCTGAAGGCATTAAAAGAATGTTTCAAGGTCTTTTACAATTAACGTGTACACATCAAGAAAAAGAAAGAATTATTCGTCTAAGAGGTAAATTTATTACTATGAATCCTAGAGAGTGGAATGATAGATATAACGCTACAGTTCAAGTAGGACTTGGTACAGGATCTCAAGATCAACGATTAGATGTTTTAACTAAAGTTTTAAATGTCCAAGAAAAAATTATGAGTAAAGGTGGAATGGGAATTGTAAAACCACAAAACATTTATAATACACTTGCCAAGTATTTAGAAAATGCTGGCTATGCTGATGCTACTAAATTTTTTAATAATCCAGAAAATACTCCTCCAGCACAACCAAAACAAAAACAAAATGATCCAGCTATGGTTTTAGCACAACAAGAGTTACAAATGAAACAAGCGAAAGATCAAGCTGACATAAAATTTAAACAACAAAAATTACAATCTGATAATAAATTTAAAGAGGAAGAATTAGAATTGAAACAAGAAAAACTAGCTAACGAAATTATTAGAAAAAAAAATAATGAGCAATATGCTAATGAAAAACTAGCATCAGAAATTTTAAGAGGTAAATAATGGTTCCTTTTATGCAAAGCTCTACAGCTAGAGATATTATAGCAAACAATAAAGCCGATTATGCTTATAACACTAACTCTGCCGGTATGTTCCGTAATCCTATGTATGATATCAGAACACAACAAGAGCTAGCTGGAGAATTAGATCCGACAGCTTTATATCCTAACCCTATTACAGATACAGTTTATCCTAATGATCCAACTCCAGATCCCTATGCATGTGGACTAGGTGAAACATATGATCCTTATTTACAACAATGTGTTCCTATAGTACCTGATTTAGATAATAGCAATGATCGTGAAGTACAAGAAGAACCCTATCAAGGTGTAGGAAGTGTTTACAGTCCAACACAAAACGCATTTATGAATTTAGGTTTAGGTGATGGTAGCACATTTGAAGATGTTAAATCTTATTATGGCTCAGGTGAAATCTCTAAAAGTGGATTTGGTTTTGATAGTTTTAATCAAGGATTAAAAAGTATTTTAGGAATGACACCGCTTGGAATACCGGGAAGAATAGGAAGAAATCAAGATATAGATTTTCTTGTTAAAAGTGGAATAATTAACAGAGGTTCTAATGGAAACTTAACTTTTGCTAAAGGTGGTAATCTAAACTTAGTACAAGCTAACCAAGCATTTGAGCAAGACTTAGCAAGACAACAAGGATTAAATTTAGATGCTGTAGGTGCAAATCCTTTGGTATATGAAGATTCTTTAGGTAATACATTTTCTCAACCCTATCAACAGAGCA
>TARA_R110002126_G_scaffold200330_1_pt1 | contig 16845 bp, 20 predicted proteins | sample TARA_R110002126 | Tara Oceans TARA_R110002126 (sample SAMEA4397536) | marine metagenome | biome: Polar Biome; feature: [DCM] deep chlorophyll maximum layer (ENVO:01000326); material: water (ENVO:00002006), including particulate matter (ENVO:01000060) such as... | depth 30 m
GCCAGACGTGATGACAGTCTGATCAGGGAAATGGATTTTGATCTGTTTGAAGTCTTATGTCAGGCTCGGCTGGATTCACTTAGTGGTCAGCAATTTCAGGCGAAAAAAACCTATGCTGCAGTCGCGGAACATGCTGAAACTCAACAACAAGTGTTACCAGATACCGTATTCCTACTTAATCAGATCGGTGAATTTGAACAGGCTGAGAAACTGGCGACTCTTATAGATCCAGAGTTACAAGCCGACCCGGTGCTGCAACGTCTTTTAACCGAGCAACAGCGTCATAATCAAGGCCAGCAACAACATTTCGCCCAACTAAACAAAGATGGCATACGACAGTATAAAGAAGGCCAGCACCTTGCGGCACTCGCACTATTTGAACAAGCGTTGGAACTGGCACCGATGAATACTGGTTGCGCTTTGAACGTGATTCAAACCAGTTTGCAATTGCTTAAAACCCGAAGTCAGGGTCCTGGTGGTAATTTGTTAGACCGATGTAAAAAAGCATTCCGGATTGTCGACAATATGCCGCTGCCGGAACATCACCGAAAACGCTATCAGGAATTGCTAAATCAGTTTACGCAACTACAGCCTCAGAAACGGCGTTAACATTAACCGTGTTAACACCGTTTAGTCAGTCATTTTTATCATTATCCAGCAGAGCCGCCAACTCAGATACCAGCGCGCTGGCGCCGACCCTCATATTGCGATTGGTTGCAGTGAGCCCGGTTATTTGTTCAAACATTTCTGTAAGTTGAAGTGCGTGCGCTACAGTGCGCACCCCCCCAGACGCTTTAAAACCAACAGGTCGATCTGCTGCAGCAATTATTGTCAACATTATCCGGGCCGCCTCGTCAGTGACCCCCACAGCAACCTTTCCTGTTGATGACTTAACAAAATCTGCACCGCAATCTATCGCCAACTCTGTAGCTTTAGCGACTTGCTGAGCAGTAATCAGCTCACCTGATTCAATAATTACCTTTAAACAGCTGCTGCCACAACATTGGCGGACTTTTTGCAAAAAATCACTAACGTACTGAAGTTCACCCCGCAACAATGATTGATAAGGTAAAACACAATCAATTTCAGTCGCCCCGGCCGCGAGGGCAAGCTCAATTTGCCGGCAGACTTCGCTGATTGACGCCTCACCGTCAGGAAAATTGACTACAGTCGCTAATTCAATAGCGTGTTTAGTAGTTGAAATGAAGTCTTGTAACTGCGGTAAAAACGGCTGATACACACAATAAGCAGCCACAGCAACCGGCAACGGTGCTTGACTGCTCAGCCATTCAGACATTTGCTGCTCGTTGTCGGTGTCGTTTAAACGGGTAACATCCAGCAATTTACTAAGCTGTAATAAACGCAGTCGTCTGCTCATAATTAACTATCCATAATTCTGAATAAAGTCTGGCAGTGGTGGCCATTTGACTTGCTGTAATATGCCTGGAAGAGTAAACCAAATGGTAATAGAAAAGCAAAATGGCAAAATAAAAATATTTTGGGAATTTTTTATTAAAGTACCGGTCAGAGTTATTAGTTGTAATGTTGTGTTTACTTCTCTCCCTGTTTAAATGTTGTTTGTCCTTACAGCCGGCTTAATGCCGGCTTTTTTTATTACTATCTTAGACGGTTAGTTGTTCCTGATAGTATCGCAACCAAGCCTGAGCCTGCTGATAGTCAGGTAAATGCCGGCTGACAACCCGCCAGAATAGCGCTGAGTGATTCATCTGCTGCAAATGAGCCAGCTCATGCACCAGCACATAATCACATACCCATTGTGGTGCCATAATCAGCCGCCAATTGAGGCCTATTCTGCCCCGGCTATCACAGTAACCCCAACGCCGTTGCCACTGACCAAACACAATTTGCTGATAACGAAGCTGCATTACCTGTGCCCAATGCTCTGCTCTGCGGGTCAACTCTGCTGTTGCCTGTGCCTGCAGCCAACGGCTGAGCAGCGAAACATGCCAGTCAGCCAGCTTTGCCGCTGATACCCTATGACTAACATTAATATTCAAACCACATGTTACCAGCTGAACTTCACTTTTTGCAGCACGGCCAAAACTAACCGGTAGGGGTTGTCCTTTAAAGAGTATCTCGCCGCGTTGCTGCCACGATATCACTGCTGGTTGTGCTAACTGGCGTTGCAGATGACGAATAATCCAGTTTTTTTTAGCAGTCAGCAGCTGCTCAACCTGAACTATGTCAGTCCCAACAGGCGCCCGCACGGTAACCCGGCCGCTACTGACAATAATCGACATGCTGCGGCGTTTCGTCAAAATGATATTGTAATCTGGAAGCAATAGGTTCACCGGGATGACGTTTGCAGGCTTACCGCCTGAAGTATTCGCATGTTATGATGCCAGCAGGTTTCAGTTTGAGGCATAAATAACAACATGAAAATAATCTCATTTAATATTAATGGTATTCGGGCAAGACTTCATCAATTGCAAGCGCTGATAGACAAACATCAGCCCGACATTATTGGTCTGCAGGAAATCAAAGTTCATGACGATGAGTTCCCGCTAACTCAGGTAATGGCAATGGGTTACCACGTCTACCACTACGGCCAGAAGGGCCATTATGGCGTAGCCATTTTAAGTAAACAAGCTGCAGTAAATATGCAGTATGGGTTTCCCGGTGATCCAGCAGAGTCACAGCGCAGAATGCTTATTGGCCAGTATTCACTGGCAGACGGAAAAACATTGACCGTATTAAACGGCTATTTTCCACAGGGTGAGAACCGTGCCCATCCGGTAAAATTTCCAGCTAAAGCAAAATTTTATGCTGATTTGCAACAGTACATCACTCAAAACCATAGCCCAGACGACTACCTGGCTATTATTGGTGATATTAATATTTCACCATTAGATAACGATATAGGGATTGGAGAGGCGAATGCCAAGCGTTGGTTACGTGAAGGCAAGACATCTTTTTTACCTGAAGAGCGCGAGTGGTTACAGCAATTAAAAGACTGGGGTTTGGTCGACACTTACCGGCAACTTTATCCAGACACCAGTGACCGTTTTAGTTGGTTTGATTACCGCTCTAAAGGCTTTAATGACAACCGCGGTCTGCGTATTGATGTGGTTATGGCGACACCACCGCTGGCAGAGTGTTGTACAGAATCAGATATAGACTATGAGCTAAGAGGTACTGAACGACCTTCAGACCATGCACCAGTATGGTCAGTCTTCGCGCTGGAAAAATAATTATTTAATCTAACGTTTATGCGGTTTACAACCATGACCGCATAAAGGTTTTATCCAGCTGCTGATAAGCCAAAGACAATATTTTTGCTAAGTCGGAATAATTACGAGGGTCGTTCGCAGGTTGAGCGTCGACCCCCTGCTCCTGCATCTGATGCGTAATTTGACGACACCAGGTGACTAACGAAGGCGGCAACCTGGTTGTTGAGCGTATTCCCAGCCAATACCAGCCCTGAAGTGGTAACGATAAAATAAATAACATCATTGCCATGACTTGTCCGGTGTAATCGCGACCCAGCAAGGCTAGCTGAAAAGATGCGGTCAGTACCGCCATTATTGGCAAGTAACGGACAGCCAGGTTGGTAAGCTGGATAATCTTATTTTCCGGAAACAACGCATTTAGTTCGGGTTTCATTGGCCAAATCTGACCGTATTGTCGCCCTGCTTGCAGCAAACTAATTAATTTCATCACATTAAGCCCCTCGAAATGCACCGGACAAAGATAACTTTAGCATAACAGCAATACGAAGCGCAGGCATTGTTGTATCAATATGCCGATAAAACAACGGCCACCAATTTATTTCTCGATAATTATCCACCAAGTGCTTGTTTTAAACCGAACAGGGAATAAAACAGTGGGCCGGGAGTCATGCAATTTAAAAGCCATTATTTTTTTATTTAAATATCAATAATAAAGGCGCATGTTGAGTTGTTACCAACAATCTTACCCACAGAAACTGTGGACAAGTTTTCTGGCTTAAACACTGAATTGTTTGTGGAATGTCAGTATTTTTACCACCGAAAATACTCATTTCGCTAAAAATTCATCGCCAAGTCATCTTATTGTCATTTTATTCGGGATTTATTTTACTCACCCACAAAAATAGCCTTCACGAACAGCAGAAAATCGTTTGTTTTTGCGCTAGTATTGGCATCCTCATCAAGGTGACTTGCTATAGCAGGCGGGCGTTGGCGCACTACGGACAAATTTTATGATTAAAATGTATGGAATTAAAAACTGCGACACGATAAAAAAAGCAAGGAAATGGTTAGAGCAACAATCAATTGATTACCAGTTTATTGATTATCGGCAGGATGGCTTAACTGCAGATCAACTTGCCACATTTTGCCAACATCTTGATTGGCAAAAACTGTTGAACACCCGTGGTACGACTTATCGTAATTTGCCCGAAGATGTCAGGGCCGGGCTGTCTGAAGCCAAAGCACAGACGCTTATGCTGCAGCAACCTGCGCTAATAAAACGGCCTTTATTAATCTGCAATGACACCTATATTCTGGGATTTAATGCAGAGCATTATCAACAATTACTGAGCGATAAATCATGAACTGGCTTGATCCTCAACAAAACCCGGTTCTGTCGTTGGCAATGGACCTGATATCCCGGGAGTCGGTTACTCCTGAGGATGCGGGTTGTCAGCCACTTATGGCGAAAAGATTAGCCGCCGTTGGTTTTAACATCGAGATGCTGCAGTTTGACGACACCCTGAACATGTGGGCCCGGCATGGCAGCGATAAACCGCTATTCTGTTTTGCAGGTCACACCGATGTTGTACCCACTGGCCCGTTACAACAATGGCATTCTCCTCCTTTTACACCCACTATTATTGGCGAGAATTTGTTTGGTCGGGGGGCAGCCGATATGAAAGGTAGCCTTGCTGCAATGGTCGTTGCTACCGAACGATTTTTAGCCGAGCACCCGCAACCAGCATTTAACATTGCCTATTTGATCACCAGTGATGAAGAGGGCCCCTTTGTTAACGGTACTGTGCGGGTTATTGACACCCTCGAACAACGTCAGGAGAAAATCAGCTGGTGCCTGGTTGGTGAACCATCAAGCGGTAAAAAACTGGCAGATGTCATTAAAAATGGCCGCAGAGGCTCACTTACCGGCCAGCTGAAGGTAATCGGTATTCAGGGGCATGTAGCTTATCCACATCTTGCCGAGAACCCGGTGCACAAGGCAGCGCCGGCCCTTGCTGAACTGGCCAGTGAACAGTGGGACAACGGCAATGACTTTTTCCCCGCTACCAGTTTTCAAATCGCCAATATCAATGCCGGAACCGGTGCGTCAAACGTGGTCCCGGGCGAGCTAAACGTAATGTTTAATTTTCGCTATAGCACTGAAGTTACCGCAGAGCAATTGCAACAAAGAGTTTATGCGATGCTGGACAAGTATGGCCTAAATTATCAGATAGACTGGGTATTAAATGGTCTGCCATTTTTAACTGATAGTGGCAACCTGGTTGATGCAGTTGTTAGCGCGGTTGAAAAGGTACAGGGTTTCAGACCAAGGCTGGAAACTACCGGAGGCACCTCAGATGGCCGATTCATTGCGCCTACCGGTGCGCAGGTTGTTGAGTTGGGGCCGTGCAATGCGACTATTCATAAAGTAAATGAATGTGTGTCCATTCACGATCTGACTGTTTTAGCAGATATCTATCTGGTGTTGCTGCAACAATTACAACAAAAAATGACGGCATGAGTACGGTAATTCCCGACACGGACATACTGACAGGCTGCACTGAGTCACACTTGATAGTGCTGGCTGATGGTCACGCTATACATCGTCAGATGAAAAGTGCCTGGCAAGCCATGCAACAGGCTGCCGCTAAATCGGGTATCGATATACGGATCCTTTCAGCATTCAGGAGTTTTCAACGCCAGGCTGCGATATGGCAGCAAAAATGCAATGGCACTCGTCCGGTATACGACCTGGCACAACAACCGGTTGCCATAACGCAATTAGCCGGTCTGGCGAAGTTGCAGGCCATAATGCTGTACTCAGCCCTGCCGGGGGCCAGCAGGCATCATTGGGGGACTGACATAGATGTCTACGATGCCGCGGCCGTACCAACAGATTACCAGCCACAATTGTTAGCGGCTGAGTACCAGTCAGAGGGGCCTTTTGCCAGATTAGACCGATGGCTGAGTACCGAAGCTATAAAATATGGTTTTTTCAGGCCCTACCAGCGTTATCAAGGCGGGGTGGCGGCTGAGCCCTGGCATCTGAGTTATACACCGATCGCCAGACCTTATATGCAGGCGTTGTCAGTACAAGCCTTGCAACATTGCCTGACACAACACCCGGTTGCTGAGCAGCAAAGTGTTCTGGCTAATTTACCGTATTTGTATCAGACTTATGTGATTAATTGTTGTGAGGAAACTGAATGAACTGGCCGCTTTTTTGGGCGTTACTGTTTGGCTTTGGTATGGTTATCGGCAACATAATGCTGATTAAACATTCGGCTAAAATGAAAATGCCCAGCCTGAAAGATGCGAAAGAAACGCATCCCAGGCAATCTGATAGTCCAAAAACAACTAGTCCCGCTCAGGACCCTGCGCAAAAGTCGAATACCCCTGAGTAAACTTCTGTAGTTGGTCCCGCAAATTGGGAGGGGTTCCTTTAATAACCAGCGTATCCGTACCTACGTCGTATTGCACCCGTTCACCTAACAGCTTTTCATCAAAACTCAGTGATAACCCGCCACCCGCTCCGTTAAATTTCACCATTTTTTTCAGCTCTTTGACCTCGACAGGAAACTGCTCTGCCACCTCAAGTTGCTGCTCTGCACAATAATGCAAAAAGCCGTTTTCCTGCTCAGGGTCAACCACTGCAGACAGCTCTGCTAACACCACATCTTGTCCTGCTTTAGCCCGCTCTTCACAATAATCAAATATTTGCCGCCGGGCAGACGTTTTTTCAGGTTGCTCAAATTCGGCAGCCGAGAAGTATTCTTCAACTGAGGCCAGTATTTTCTGACTGTTCTGACGTGCATCGGTCCCTTCGGCGCACCCGAGGAAATCAAGGAAAAAATCGGCAACTTTGCGCCCGGCCCGCCCTCGGATAAAACTAATATAATTACCGGCTGCTGCATTAACCTGATACTCGGTTAGATCGATCCTGGCAGCTAACTGCATACGGGCAATATCTAAATGACGAGAGGTTGATAAGTCCAATTGCTCAGTTAAAGCAAAATGGTCTTTGCTACCCAACAAGCACACTAATAAAAACTCGCTGGCCAGATAACGATAGTGCCCAAGCAGCAAATAGCCGGTTTCCGGCAACTGATGAGTACTCAGTTGAGTAACTAACGCATCAGTGGTGGCCTTGGCAAAGCCAAGATAGTCAGTATCACCCGCCTGCCAACTGGCAATCGCTTGCGGCACTGTCGGGCTTTTTTCCTCATTGAAACTGGCATAACCTTTTGCAGGTTTGCCGTTGTATGCCAGGTGTAGCTGCTCAAGTAAAGTAGCAACCGACCCGGCTGAGCCGATTAACTGCTCACGATAATGAGCGCTGTGCTCACCGCTGTCAGACAGTTCAATATAATTTATCGCTAAATGCAGTACATCAACTGACATAATTTTTCCTGTTTTAAATGAAATCTGATACTATTCTTTAGTTTTAATATCTTCTAAATCTGAGTAACGCATGCCTATTGTATCAAAGTATTCCTCTGCGCAAATTGAAAATCTGGTTAATCAGCTTCTCGACACCCTGCACGCTAACAACGCCACAACTGAACTGAGCCTGATGTGTCTGGGTAATGCGGTTAGCCATGTCATAAACAGCAGTGTACCCGCACCAAAGCGTAGCACCGTTGCCAGTCATTTCAGTCAGGCTTTGGCCGACGCTGTCAATAGTAAGCCAAGCTAAACCAAGATGGTTATTGAGCAAAATTTATCGCTGGTAAAAAAAGTAAACAGGTTACTCAGCTGGGGACATTGGTTTACTTTTTTCAATATCCTGCTTGCTTTGGCAGTGACCAGCGTCTATTGGTTGTCTGAGCCATCGCCAACAACAATACTCGGGTGGGTCTACCTGGCGTGCTACTGGCTTGGCCATACCGCATTTTTGTGTTTTATATTTTTTATTGTCACCGTATTTCCCGTCTGTCTGGTGTTTCCTTATCAAAAACATGTTCGGGGCCTGGCAGCCCTACTCGCAACGTTTGGCATGGTAGTGCTTATTTTTGATGCATATGTTTATGCCAGTCTCGGCTACCATATCGGTAGTGCGTCTTATCACCAAACGGTCGAACTATTACGCCAGCAGGTCGTCACTAACTTGCGCAATTTCATTCTGATTGTAAGCTGCGTAGCGGCTATTCTGGTTGTTATAGAGTTGACGATTGGTAATTACTGCTGGAAAAAAATAGCCCGATTAAAACAAGTCCGGATCAGTCAACCACTGTTGGTTATTTTAATTGGCAGCTTTATGCTAAGCCACCTGATTCACATTTATGCTGATGCGCGGCTAAAGTGGGACGTTACCAAGCTTGACAATGTGTTGCCGTTTTCATATCCGGCTACGGCTAAAACCTTTCTGGCACGCTATCAGTTTGTAGACCTTGCACATCGTGCCCAACGGCAAGCTGACAAACTTAACATTGCTGCCTCAGAATACAACGTGCCACAATTACAATGTAATGCGCCCCCTGGCGAGCCTATTTTAGTGCTTATCAGCAGTAATATAACAGAGCAGAGTAGCCAGTTTATGCGTCAGCAGGGTTTTCGCTGGCATGAGCAACACTTTGCACCTAATAATTTGTACGAGTCACTTTTACATTTGTTATATGGTCAGTTCTTATTAACTGAGGCCAGCCAGGATCAGCTAAATCAGCCTCCGGCGTTTATACAACAACTACCCGCAGGCATGATGCAAATTAGTAGCGAGTCTGTAGCCGTTAGCGCTGCACTCCCCTGGCTGCCTGTTGTTAACGCCGATAATGGCGCAACGATAAATATTATTTTTGATGATTCACCAACGAGCAACTGGTCAGCGTATCAACATTTTACACGCATCATAATATTGCCGCTGGCCAGCAAACAATCAGAATTCGTTTTAGCGCCGGTTGCCACCTTAGTCCGCTGGCCAACGTTAAATGATCAGCTAAAACAACATGGCTCTCAACATCTGGATTTGCTACCAACATTACTGAATGCTGGGGGTTGCAGCACTCACGATAGCCTGCTTGGTGATAATTTATTAGCTTCACCGACGTTGCCAAAACTGAGTATCAGCTTGCAAGATATTGTCAGTATCCGCAAAGATAAGATGGTAGTACTTCGTCAGGATGGTAGTTTTGGAGTATGGTCTGCGGGCACACTATTACCGTTAAATGAAAAGCTTGACACACCAATGCTTACTGATGCCTTGAAAAGACTGGAACCAACACAACACTAAACTTTTTATTGCAGGGTTTTAGGTGATTTTAGACGTTGTCTTTTGCCTGTTACCTCTAACTCAGCCAGATGGAATAAGTTGGTAAACACAATAGGCGGCGCCGTTACACTGAATCGCTCTAAAAAAGCGACATGAGCTGCTTTAATCAGCTGCTTACATAATTGATCATACTGGCTGTAACCATCATATGAAAAAGGCTCGTTGAGTTCCGCCAGACCAACCTCACGCTGTCTGCGCATAAACCAGTTTAATAAAAACTCATACTGTTTCACATCGAGCCACTCCCGGCAATCCATCAGCTACCCACCTTTTATGTTCAGTTTTAATCTGTATTTTCGATTGCAATCCACAATTTTATTCGCTTTATATGAAAATAAGAATTGTTATCATTGAAGCATATCGAAAAGGAGTACGTGCTATGTTAAAAACAATAACTTTCGCCATTATGCACTTTAGCATTGCCTTTGGCATTACTTACGCAATTACCGGCGACTTGGTTCTGGGAGGGATGGTTGCGATTATTGAACCAGCGGCCAACACTGTTGCTTACTTTTTTCATGAAAAACTATGGCAGCGCCTGCAACATAAACGTCAAAGCAACCAACTGCAGAAAGATGAGGATGCCCGTTTAGTAAAGGTAATGTACTGATTAGTCACTGCTGTAGAGTTAAATAAGGTCGGCAGCTGCCGGTAAAAACGGTTACAATATGCCAAGCGTAAACCCAATGCGGATTAGTAATGATTGCTCTTGGCACCCTAAACACTCTTACTGTAAAAAAACAGGTTAAATTTGGCTACTACCTTGATGGTCTTAGCTGGGGAGAGATTTTACTCCCTAATAATGTCGCTCCGTCAGATCTGACAATCGGCCAGCAGCTTGAGGTATTTTTATACCTGGACTCTGAAGACCAACTGATTGCTACCACTGAGAAACCGGCAATTATGGTCGGACAGGTTGCCATGCTGCCAGTGGTTGCAGTAACAAAAGTGGGGGCTTTTTTAGACTGGGGCCTGAAAAAAGATTTATTAGTGCCATTCAGTGAACAGCAAATTCCGCTGAAAGAAGGTCAGAAGTATCTGGTATATTGTTATGTGGATGTCAGCAACCGCATCGTCGCCTCAACTAAATTAGATCGACATCTGCACAAAACAGAGCCTCGTTACAATATTGGGGATAAAGTCGATATTATCGTCAGTGAACAAACTGAACTCGGTTACAAGGTTGTGGTTAATCAGCGTCACTGGGGGGTACTTTATAAAAATGAAGTATTCAAACCGCTCCGCCGAGGTGACATGCATAGCGCATTTATCGCGAAAGTAAGAGAAGACGGAAAAATTGACTTAAGGCTGACCGCTGCAACGCATAAGCAAGCGCTGGAGCTTACCGGGCAAATACTGGCTAAATTACAGCAAAACGGCGGCAAGCTGGCATTAACAGATAAAAGTTCTCCAGAGCTTATTTACAATGCATTTGGTGTTAGTAAAAAAGCGTATAAGCAGGCCATTGGCAGCCTGTATAAAGATAAAAAAATTGTTATTTTAGATGCAGGCATAATGTTAGTTGGCAGCTAAAACTCCCTTTAGTCTCAATGTAGCAAAACTACAGCCAACAATAAGTTGGCTGATTGAGCTATTTCAGCGCCATGCTGGATTAATGGCTGTTCTGGCGTTTGTAGCGGGTATCGCCAGTTACGTGTTGATTGATCGTAAAGAATCACTCGCCCAGTTTATAGCGGCGTTTATGCTGGTCAGCTGGGTATTGCTGGTGGCGGACAACTGGCTAAGAAGTACCTTAGAACGACGGTTTGGTTGGGTTTTGTCACCTATTGTTATTCGATTCTTGACCCAGCTTGTTCATCAGGAAAGTCTATTTTTTGCGCTACCTTTTTTTCTGGCAGTCACCAGTTGGGATCATGGTCAAGCGGTATTTACAAGCTTACTGTTAGTTTGCGCGTTGGTTTCTATCATCGACCCACTCTATTACAAGCAACTGGCTACCCGCTACACATTATTTGTTGCTTTTCACACCTTAGCGTTATTCGTCGTAATGTTGGTTGTGTTGCCATTACTACTGCAATTAACAACGCAACAAAGCCTTGTTGCGGCAATTGTTGCAGCGCTTATTTTCAGTTTACCCAGTCTCGACAAGTTGTTGCCGCCGGCTCGCTGGTGGCGGCTGCCATTATTAATGACAGTGCTCGGCCTGATTGCGTTAATACTATGGCAATTGCGTAGTTGGATACCGCCCGCTGGCATGCGCCTTACTGCCGTGAGCATTTCCTATCAGGTCGATACTGAGCAACGCCAGGCCGGGGCAAATATCACCGAGCTTAACGTTAGCGATTTACAGAAAGGCCTATATGCCTGGACTGCCGTTAAGGCACCAAGAGGACTGCGCGAGAAAGTACATCATGTGTGGCTGTTAAATGGCCGGGAAGTCGATAGGATAGAGCTAGATATCAGGGGAGGCCGCGAAGCCGGCTACCGGGCATGGAGCCACAAGCTGGTTTTTCCGCCCTATCCAGCTGGTCGCTGGCAGGTTCAGGTGGTAACAGAATCAGGCCGGTTAATAGGCCTCACCCGTTTCAACGTGCGGCGTGATACGATACAGGCAACTGCCGAGTCTGCCACACCTAAAAAATAAAAAAGGGCCAGAAGGCCCTTTTTTGTTTCGGTGATGTTAGTCTTTAAGTCGGTTAAACTCTTGCTCAGCCTGCTCACGGCCCATCCCGTATTTTTCCTGCATTTTACCGCAGAACTTATCGAGACTACCCTCAACTTGCTGTATGTCATCGTCAGTCAGTTTGCCCCACTTTTCTTTTAGCGAGCCGGACATCTGACGCCATTTACCCTCTGCAATATCACTGTTCATATATACTCTCCTTTGGCTTTAAACATACCCTATCGATCTAACCAGCTGTTATACCGACAGACACGTTATAGATAAAGCAAACAGCGTACCAAAACAGAAAGATAGATTAACGCCTTGTTTTATTTGATTATTAAAAAAAATAGCAGCGCCAGGAAAACACCAGCTTGTTATATCGAGGCACAATTTACCGGCGACCCTGAAATAATTGCACACCCACAAGCGGCAATTACGCAGTAACGCGCTTATACAACACTACGATTATCTGGTTTAGACAATACCATATGCACAGCACTGGTTGCCCGCTCCATAAAACCACCCTCGCAATAACACAAATAGAAGTGCCACAGCCGAATAAAATTATCATCGTAACCCAGCTGATGAACGCCATCGCGTTGGTGCATGAAATTATCGCACCATAATTTTAACGTCTTGGCATAATCAAAACCGATGTCCTGAACGTGCCGGATAACCAAATCGGTCTTTTCACTGACTGCTGTTGCCATCCGGCTTATCGAGGGCAAACACCCACCCGGAAAGACATATCGTTTAATAAAGTCGACTTCACGAACATATTGTTGATAGCGCTGGTCAACAATAGTAATCGCCTGCAACACCATTAAACCATCTGGCTTTAACAAGCTGGCACACTTTTCAAAATAGTTATCCAGGTAATTATCACCTACAGCTTCAATCATTTCGATTGACACTAATTTATCGTACTGTCCGGTTAAATCACGATAATCTTCAAACAGTAACGTTATCTTATCTTCCAGACCAAGTTCGGTAACCTTGGCTTTAGCATACGCCAGCTGTTCGGCTGAAATAGTGGTTGTTGTTACCTTACAGCCATAATTTTGTGCCGCATAAATAGCCATACCGCCCCAACCAGTGCCAATTTCAATTAGATGGTCATCAGGTTGCAGTTGCAACTTGTCACAAATTTGTTTTAACTTATATTGTTGCGCAGCTGCCAAATCAGTGTGCTCGTCAGGAAAAACGGCACTGGAATACATCATGCTACTATCTAAAAACAGCTGATACATATCATTGCCAAGGTCATAGTGTGCGGCAATATTCTTTTTTGCTTGTTGTTTAGAGTTACTGTTACGCCAATTCAGCATCTTCAAAAGGGGTCTGCTTAACCTGGCCCATGCCGAATCCATCTTATCTAGCAACAGCAAGTTGCGACCGAAAATACGAACCAGAGACGTCAGGTCATCACAACGCCAATATCCATGAATATAGGCTTCACCACCACCAACAGAACCAGCAAGAATCAGTTTTTGGTAGAAGGCCGGATCAAGAACCGTTAATGTCACTTTTAATTCACTGCCGGCTTCCCCCAGCTGGAAGCGCTGCTCGCCTTCTACCAGCGTAATATCACCGTGCTTTAATTGACCTAAAAACTCTAATGTAAATTTCCGGCAAAGCCGGTCAAACCAGCCCAAATTTGCAAACACCGCCTGATCGGTAAGCGATAAACTCATAACTACTTTTCCCTGGTTTTAGGATGATGATGTACAGGCACACCTTTTACAAACAATTTTAAGGCTTGCCAGTATATGCGCCACATGACTTGTACGTTTTGCCATGGATGGCGGATCAGGATGCGCCGCCTGTTTGCTTTAGTCAGACTGAAACGTTGTAGTTTGAACCAAGCGCTGAACACAGCCTGTTGCTGCTGCATATTAGTTATACTGCAAAATAACGTATTATCTGGTGTCGGAATTTGCCATCGATACTGCATTTGCATTGGGTTAAATGGCGACACATGAAATGCTTTGTCGTGCTCATAAACCTGCGCTTCGTCGCCTATTGTCTGCAAATAATAATGACGTTCATTCCATGGCGTGTTACTCACCTCGGCTAACAGGTAGCAAAATTTTGCTGCTTTGTTAAAACAATAGTAAAGCGTAATGGGACTAAAATAGTAACCCCAATTAGCCAACGGCGTCAGAACATACACTTTGGTAATATTTTCGATGGCACCCAGCGCATCAACTTTGTCTTTTACCGCACTGAGTAAATCCGCCTTACCCGCCAGGTAATCACGCCGCCGGTAGCTAAGTGCACCAAAGGCTTCGTATTTAATGCCCATAGCATTAAGGTTGTTTTCGTCCAGCGCATCACAATCAAGCCAGAAGGCATGGTACGAATAATCAAAGCCATGTTGCTTTGGAACAAAGCGCTTATGTCCCACCTCACCACAGTATAGCGCGTGCCCACTTTGCATTAATAATTAATCCCGAACATCGCTGCGACATCGACTGCACTTCTGGCACCATCTTCGTGGAAACCGCTGTACCAGTATGCTCCGCAAAAATAGCAGTGCTGCTGACCGTTAATCATATGGCGTTGCTGCTGAGCGGCCATCGTCATCATGTTGTACACCGGGTGGGCGTAATGATAAACCCCAAGGACCTTATCTTTGGCAATTGCACTGGTATTATTCAATGTGACACAAAAGGTTACCGGCGCTTTAAGTCGCTGCAAGATATTCATATTATACGTTAAAGTCGCGCGACTGCGTTCTGTTGCATCAAGATTGTAATTCCAGGAGGCCCAGGCTGCGTGCCGCTCTGGTAACAAGCGGGTATCAGTATGCAACACAACTTCATTCTGCTGGTAAGCAATTGCCCCAAGTACTGCCTGTTCGTCAGCAGTAGCATCATTACCAAGCAAAGCCAGTGCCTGGTCGCTGTGGCAGGCAAACACCACCTTATCAAATTGCTCAGCACGGCCGTCGGCAAAGTGCAGTGTCACGCCTTTTATATCACGCTTTATAGCACTTATGTTTTGCGATAACCGCAGATCTTTTGTACCAAGCTTCGCCAGCAATGCGTCAATATAGCGCTTCGAGCCACCTTTAATAACTGCCCACTGTGGCCGATCACTGATGTTCAGCAAACCATGGTTATTAAAAAACCGAAGAAAAAACCTGACAGGAAAAGATGGCATATCGGTTAGCCCGGCGGACCAGATAGCGGCCCCCATAGGCAACAAATAGTTGTCGCGGATACCGCTGCCAAACTTATATTTATGTAAGAAATCCCCCAGTTTTAGCTCAAGATCGACATGATCCTCTGCCACCAGTTTTTTACCCAATTTATTAAAGCGTATAATATCAACCAGCATTCGCCAAAAAGACGGACGGAAAATATTTCGTTTCTGAGCAAACAAACTGGCAAAAGTATTGCCATTATATTCCAGGTTTTGCTGTGGGTTTTTTACCGAAAAGCTCATTTCAGTATCGAGTTTTTCAACCTGAAGTTCGTCAATAAACTTGTTAAACACCGGATAAGTCCAGTTGTTAAAAACAATAAATCCGGTATCAATTGCAAATTGTTGTCCATCAACGTCTATATCAACTGTTGCCGTGTGCCCACCGAGATAGTCGTTTGCTTCAAATAAGGTAACATCATGTTGCTGCTGTAATAAATACCAGCTGAGCATTCCAGAAATACCGCCACCCACTACTGCTATCCGCATTCACGTTTCCTTAATCAGCATTAGCCATACGTTGTTTTACCTTTGTTGTTGCCCAACCTAAAATGGGCACATGCTGGTAAACCAGCTCAGTTAGATCATAATAATCACGATGATAATAAATATGCCGCTCCCGCCAGCGTAGTTCGGTACATCCATTGACAATCAGGGGCTTACCCTTGCCTATCGCCGGATGAGATAGTGTCATCTCCCAGCTGATAAAACTTAACTGTCCGGCATCAACCTGACTGACCGCTTTAAACTTACAATAATTTAGTCGTTGATAAGCATGAGAAAAATACTCGCTAAGCTGTTGCCGATTATTTATTTGATGTACAGGATCAATAAAAACAATGTCTTCAGTGTAGATATCAGTAAGGCTACTAAGACCATCATGTGACAAGGCATTATAAAACGCTAAAAAACGCGCTGATTTATTTGGCTCTACTTCATTCATTAGCTTTTTTCACCTCAGCAAACATTGCCAGAGTAAGTTTACGTGCTTCGTTATGATCCACAATTGCCGGCCAGTATCCTTCGGGGGTGCTCTTTTTATGTGGCCAATGGATCTCTTTAGCTGTCAGATTGGCCAGTGCCGGAATATAACGTCGAATAAAATCACCATTGGCATCAAAACGCTCACTTTGTGTAACCGGATTGAAAATCCGGAAATACGGCGCAGCATCAGTACCTGTAGACGCCGCCCATTGCCATCCACCATTATTTGCTGAAAACTCACCGTCAATCAGCTTAGACATAAAATACTGCTCGCCTAGGCGCCAGTCTATTTGTAAATCTTTGACTAAAAAACTGGCCGTAATCATTCTCAGGCGGTTATGCATCCAACCGGTTTGATTAAGCTGACACATTGCTGCATCAACCAGTGGATAACCGGTTTTACCATCGCACCAGGCTTTAAACAGTTTTGGGGCGTCACGCCAACGTATCGCTGCGGTGTCTTGCTGAAATGGTTTATGTTTAATTAATTCAGGATAGGCTACAAGAATATGTTTATAAAACTCGCGCCAGATTAGCTCAGAAAGCCAGACGCTAGCGCCACTTTTTTCCTG
>TARA_R110002126_G_scaffold9066_4_pt1 | contig 16804 bp, 25 predicted proteins | sample TARA_R110002126 | Tara Oceans TARA_R110002126 (sample SAMEA4397536) | marine metagenome | biome: Polar Biome; feature: [DCM] deep chlorophyll maximum layer (ENVO:01000326); material: water (ENVO:00002006), including particulate matter (ENVO:01000060) such as... | depth 30 m
TAATGGACCCGAGTGAGAAGATTCAATTGCCTTGCGGAAGTAACTGGCAGCGCCGGATAGATACCCATCGTAATGGATATAGAAAGTTTGACGACCGAAGTCGAGAGAATCAAATTGGTAAGTAGCTCTTGTAGACATAAGAAGACCCTTGTTAATTTAGAGTAATTTTACCACGGGAAGCCAGTTAAAGCAACCCGTGGTAAGTTATTAATTAACTTAAGGTTTCAGGCACATAACCCCCCGAACCTAGTTTATAAAGCGGCTTAGAAAACTTATTTAAAAAACCCTCAGATTTTAAAACGCTATAATCATCAGGGTGAACAGCTATATAAGTTTTTTCAGGGTAGTTAAAAATAGCGCGTTCAACCCGCTCAATTATAGAAAGGCCAGATTTAAGCATTTTTCAATTCCTTATTTGTGAATTGTTATTATACCTCTTTTCTCTTACAAAGAAACTTCTACTAACTGATTGATTTTAAACGAGTTTAATTGCCGTCCCAGTTCAGATCTTGCTGCTCGCCTACTGCTTCTTCTACGTTACCACAGAAGGAACCCTGTGAACGTCTCACAATGTCATTGTGATCGAACTCAGACCAGTACAACTCAAAGGCAACACCATCTGCGATGCCTACAAACTGATGCCACACACCGGCGGGTACTGCCATGTATTCACCCGCTTCCAGAATGGTGTTATCTACCACCTCGCTGTTCTCAGGCCATGTGCGGATCATCATCTTACCAGACTCAACAAAGAATCCGTTGGACTTGGTGGTGTGATAGTGCTCAGAGCATTGGAAGTCCTTCTTGAACTCAATCCTGTGGAACTCTAACGAACCATTTGCTTCAATTTGCTGGGTCTTACCCCAGATCTTTCCTGCTGATTTCATAGTCGCTTTGCCTTGTACCAATTAATAAATTCATCCCATCTATACATCCCACCACGAATAGGGCAGAAGAACAATCCGTTGTATGGAGGTTTGTTCGTGTCCCTTAGGGGAAATAACTCAGTTTGTCGCATCAGGTGCTCCTTAAAATTTAAACTTTTATATATACTTCCATCTTAACACAAGGGGGGATAATGACTCTTCTGCAAACTATGGTGCTAGAAAAGTACGACGCTCCCGTTTCTGGTAAAACATACTACCTCTATCGTAATTTCAGCGGCACACTTTTTGTATCAGCCGCCAGGATGTGGTGCTGCGAGAAGGTTGGTAGTTACGTTTGGGTTTCTGGATAACCTTCATACCACCTTATAACAGTCTCTACACGAAAAGAGCGCCAAGCCTCTTTGTCCATGGCCCATACAACCAGATGGTCGTTGGTTTCTTTCTGCTCAAGAATTTCTTGAACGTTGTGTTTAGAAATTTCTGTGTTAAGAGTACATGGCATAACACGTAGCCCACCGTCATTAATTTTATTAAACTCTACCGTGATGACGCCTTCTTTTGCCGCAGCAATTAATCCATCTATTTTCATCTTTCTTGCACCTCTACTATTGGTTGTACTACTTCGACCCCACCTATGAGCGCCGTTGAAATTAAATCATTGAGAGCATTCTTTTTCTTACGCGTCCACTTCAAACCAACATAAACTCTATACTGATTTGATGCCGTAATTGAGACTGCCTTGTTCCATTCTTCATATCCAATTGGAGCAATGCTGTCTACCACATTGCGAACAGTTGAGGTAGTCTCTGTTGCCATTTCAACGCTAGACTCCTCTCCTGCTTCTATCACGGAATAGATTGTATCTTTGTTTACTCGTCCTGCTATTTGGTCTGCAAGATCCGCTTTAGCAATCATCATCGCTTTCTCAATAGAGAGCTGCAAGTTAGAAGAAACCGCCGTACCTACACCGTAGATATATTGATGTTTATTCTTTCGATCAAGCAGTCCACGTTTCTCTTCACTCACAATATACCACTCAGGTATTTTAGTAAGAATTGAATCCTCCGAAGACTCCTTCTTTACATTATAGGTTGATGAACATCCAACCGTTAATGCAAGAACACTTACCGCTAGTATCGCTTTCATAATATAATCCTTATTTTGATATTGCAATCAATAAACCAAGTAGCCCTACTTCAACAACCTTGGCTTTCACATAATCACCGAAACGATTATCCGGATCAAACTTCTGTTTGCCTTCTTCGATCGTTTCGGTGCATTTCCTTACCTTAGTCTCGCTCATCATTACGCCGTTTTCAAACACCTGTGTAACTTCATAATGGCAGATTGGTCCATATGAGACAGGCTCTTTGGCGTTAGCTTCACAAGCGAATAACGCCAGAGCAATAATGATCAATGTAAAGATAATTTTTCTCACAACGAATTCCTTTTTTCAAAGTAAGTCCGAACAAAATATTTTCTCACCACTGCGAGAACAAATAAGCAAGCTGTCATAAACACAGTCATAGTCAGTGCCTGCATTTCCATTTCCAAACAAAAAGCAATCAAGATAAAGTTTACTGGGAAATTAATAAACGTGCCAAAGACGGTGTCGCTTAAAGACTCTTTGAGGGCAGGTTTATTCATCATCTTCTAAGCTTAGGTCGAAAGAGAAACTATCTGGTGCGCCTTCCGTTGCACTAAAAAAGAAATCCAGTACTTCTTCTCGTAGTTCCTCGTTTTCCATATCTTCGCGGAACTGTTTATACGCCATAAAATTAATTACTTCACCCACTTAATGGTGCTCCTTTTACACGATGTGCTTTATCCCATTCTTCTGGCGTGGCGTTGTTTATGCCGGTGTAATGCCCTGCCGCGAGTTGGGGTTTGTATTCTGGAAAGGAGTAATTAACATCAGTCTGACCTAATCCAAAATCGCGATCAGTATTTTCAGATCGATTCTTATTTTCTTGATCGTGTATGTCCAACTGGATCAGAGCATAATGCAAGATTTTCAAAATGTCTTTACGAGCATCGATGGGTGTGCCTTTGTTACCATACCGCTTCGCATACTTAATTACATTGCCCAAGCAAAAGCCAGTACCATGCCCACTGTCAATAATAATATCCGTGGCTTGATACTTGTCCGTAGCGTAGTGTTGGTCATACGTCTTGTCCACATATCCCATTAACTCCTGTATCAATTTATCTTCATTGAACTTGTAGTTCATTAATCCTTCTCCTGAGATCACTAGTAGAAAACCGATGATCGCGTTTGTTAAAATAAATTTCTATACCTCTGCTGGCGCAGATTGCTCTTCCTGTAAAGGTTCCCTCTTTATACTCTTCTCCAATTATTCTAACGTTTATATCATGCATATTCAAGATATCTTCGAGGTCTTGCTCGGTGACGTATGGTATAATTTCATCAACATATTTTATAGCGTTCAATTGAGCGTATCTTTCTACGACGGTTTGAATTGGTTTATTCTTTTCGGGTCTATCGTTACTAGGATCAACTTGTAGTCCGCAGATCAGATAGTCACATTGAGACTTTGCTTCCCGTAACATCGCGCAATGACCCGCGTGGAGCAGGTCAAATGCACTGGCTGTAAACCCCACTATTCTAGGCAAAGAATTCCTCCAGGGTGTTACCCTTACTAGCGTTGCGCCGGTTCTGTTGTTTTTTATCGTAGGATCGAACAACTCTGTTATAGTACTCGAGTTTTTCGTTGAACCAAGGGTTGTTTTTAAGAGACTTCCTTTGTGTTGACATCATTTTCTTCAGAATCTTTTCGTGTTTAGTGGCGGAAGATCGTTCAATAAACGTCTTGTATCGGTGACAAGAGGCGCAGAAGGTCTGCAGATTTTCTGGATGATTGTTGTAATGATCTTCATCAACATGATCAACATCATATTGCTGGGCACCGATATCTGGCATGTCCTGCGTGGTACAGGTAAAGCCAAGACGACCATCGGTGTTTTCACAGTAATCTTTGGTGAAGAATCTGTGTATGCGGTATCCGCCAGTTTGCGTGTCTTTGGCTGCAGCCCAGAGTTTACCAGCGTCCAATCGGCCTGTCTTTAAACAAGACTGACAGGCAAGTTTACCTGAATGCTCTGACTCGTTGTTCACTTCCATTCGACGAAAGTAAGGTACACCACCTTTCATATAGGTGCCGTTGAAGACTGCCGAATGTTTCTTGCCACAACACTCACAATCAGGTCGAATGAATTCGACGTTCGAAACATCAGAATTTGGTTTGCCCAAATAAACAGTTTTTCTATTTGAAGTCATCATCTATCACCTTTATGCATTTGATCTTATTATACTAAGATTAGTTTAAAACCACAATGCAGGGTAAGTTGTTGATATTTAAAGCATTTCTGCAATCTTGTCTAGAATTTTTTTCTGATCCTCTAAATTGTTGTTGGGGCAATCTTCGATGAGAGGCATCAGTTCGAAATTAGTACCAAGGTTTTTATATTTTGTCTCGCGACTACGAATAAATTGTTCACTCTGTTGAGAGCCTCGCGCAGCATATCTTTCTTGCAGAGTCGCTTTGTCGCTATTCAATAGAAATATACTCAGGTCACCTACAGCAGAGCACGCTTCGAGGAATCCTTGGGTGAACAATCGATCACCCTCAAAGAGTATGTTAGACGTACACGTTTGTAAAAATTCTATTGCCTTGGGTTGAACCGCCATGCTCAATCTATCAGTACCCTGAGCATACCCTTCGCCTTCATACCAAGGTTGGTACTTACCAAGAACATATAAGTCCAGACCTTCACTGTAGATTGAGTCAAGAAGATCAGCAGGTTTTCTTTGCTTCCAATCTTCGACTCGTTTGAGTAGTTCTCTCATAACAGTAGTCTTGCCTGTTCCGGGAACACCACCAATTGCTATAATATTCATGCGAAAAAACTCTCCAATGATGATGTTTCATTCAACGCTTCTGGATGATAATCGTTCAACATTTTTTCTTGGCCCCTATCTCGAATATAATCATACCATTCTTCAGTCTGCCACATATTAGCTGACACACCATTCCACAGTGGGCGATAGTTTGCGTGGTCTGTGTCTTTGCTGCGCTCCGCAACAAACCTGCGCCTCAGCGCTTCATATTCCCAACTACCCAATTGTAGCATTTTTTCTCGGAAATAACAAACAAGTGAGATACGTTCCATATCTTCAAGTGTCTTACCCTTGGGAGGAACCAGTTCTGTATTGCCGTGAATGCCGTCATGGTTATTAATCAGCAACAAATCACCAGGTCGAATATTGATCGCGACTCTATACTCGGGCAGAACTAGGTATCCTCCCTCCCACTCTTTATCTTTCGCAATCACGGATAGGTTGGAAAATCCCGCGTGAAGATCACCGGCATCACGGTGAGCAGATGTGCGAAAGTTTTTGTTCACCGTTACGGTGGTGAACGGAGTATCCTCGCCAGCGACTCTGAATCTGGGATCGAGTTGCGCTGCAGCTTCATATTGAACACCATACCGTTCTGGCAAGAGTCGCTGAAACTCACTCGAGAGTTTGCGCATGAACGGATAACACTTCTCGTAAACATCACGATGGTTCTCAGTGTATGAAGTTGCTCGGCCCCAAGGTATGCGAGGATACCGATCAAAGAACCCAGCAATACCAGATAACACTTGGTTGGCGTAGGTTGTGTTTGATACGTAGTTTTCAAATAGATCTTTTGCTGCTTCTGGTCTGTTTACCAGAGGAAGGGAAAGGATCGACGCTATTTTAGTTTCAAAGAAAGTCTCGTAGTCATGTCCTTCCTGTTCGATTTTAGATTTAATCCATACTATGCCGCGCGCTTCTGACGGATCAACAATTGCTTTATGTTTATTGCGGATAGCTTCGATCGGGTCTCCCTCATCAAACAGGCTGGATTTGTGCCCTTTGATAAGATGTTCCATAATTTCGACCTGTTCTTCTGTGCACCAGTTCCTTCCTCCTTGTCTCTCGCCTTTCGGACCAGCTGCAAGTCCACGGTTCTGTGTGGGCTGTGCGGCACCTACAAGACCCGTGTAAGCCCCGAGCTGTTCCTCTACGGTGAATCGGTTCTTACGAAACTTAAAAATACACTCTGCTTCGTTAGGTTCCTCTCTACCAATTTCTTGAATCGGAGCATAAAAATCTAGGTCGTCTTCTACAAGAAGATCATAATCTGACTCATCCATATACTTGCCAAGTTTATCTTCGCAATTATATTTGATTGGTGAAATCATTACATTAGTCATTACATAAATCCTTCTAAGGCATGGCCTGACGCACTTTCTTCGAAGGCACCAGTATCTAAGTAGAGTTCCATTTTATACTTTTGTATCTTGTTTTTCAACCATTGTTTTTCGATGGTCTCTTGGCGCGCTTGCCACATTGGCGTCCAATCGATGCCGTCCCAGCGATCCTTCTCTACCTGTTTAATTTCCTCTGCTTGTCGATCTAGGTAATATCCAAGATATCGACCACGGCTCTTACGAAACAGTTTCTTAAAAGAGCAGAGGCACGTCTCCATCGCAAAGAAGTCTGCCTTCTCAGCAACGTGCGGGTATCTATGTATAGTTTCTTTCAACAGTTCTTTGGCTTCGCTTTCTAAAAAATCTATTTGGTGTTTATCTAATTTTTGATCAACCCAGTCATCTTTTTCTACGACATAGCACATACCATTACGGTGTGATCGACTGCCACTATGATCGTGGAACCATAAACTGTCAACGTCAACTGGTATATCACAACATTGTTTCAGCGTTTGTATATAATACCAAGAAGTATATCGACCAAACTTGTGCCAAGAGTTAACTTCTTTCCAGAGTTTATAGAAATTGCTAATTGGATCTTCAGTGAAGTTTTCGGTAAGAGCTTCGCGCTGAGATCTTTCACCCACCCATTTCTTATAAGAAGAAAACTGTTCTGGTAAATGCCCCTTGTTCCACTTAGTGTCTGTCTGATATCGTAGTCTCTTATAGTTGTCGTCATTCCACGTTTTCAATCTACGCTCTCCAACCAGTTCCATATCAGGAAACTCGTTCCATATTATGTAGGCAGTTGGCCAATAGTAAGTATTACCAAACAACCAAGTAAGCCAGAGCCTCTGTTCTTTGTTATACTCAAACCGCTCAAAAAAGTAATTAGTCATATACAATGATGAATCACAATCTTCTATCTCAAGGCTGCGGCCAAACCAGTTAACAAATGTGTCTCGTCTACTCAAAGAAGTCTTCCAATGAAGTTGGTTTACATTGCATCAAAGTATCGCGGAACCAATATTCTCCTACATTTTGTATCGCTTCGTCAACAGTTGCGGTTTTCTTCGCGCCAAAACCGTGAGACGCCAGACCCTCTCGAGTTAGTTGATCAATAACTTTTTTATCTTTCGGGAGCGCGAGCGAGGGATCTTTGATAGCCAGCTCTCGAAAAGTATTCTGCTCGTGTATGTTTGGAAACAACGGTTGATCAGACCGAAGCGACCCAGTCGGATCAACAGCCCAGAATATCAAACCATTACGTTTATGCCAAGTGACACTGGACGGAGTACAAGAGATCTTAAGACGTTCCATGCCAGAGTCATAAGCTGTTTGCATAACACGTTCCCATGCTTCAGAGGCATATCCATTACCTTCTTGGCCCTCTGCTGTAACAATTTCATACAGGTTAATGTATCGGGAACGTTTACTGAAAGTCGCAAATACAAAAGCGACAGGATCTTCCTCGTCCAGTAGAACATAAGGAGGTTGCTTGTCATAATTTTTAAATCGGAACCAGAGGTTATGCGAAGCTTTAAGAAACTTCGTATTTTTACCTTCGGGTTGGGACTCTATAAAATTTTCGACAAATTCTTTATTGCAAGTCTTCAAAAACATAATTTAAATCAAAAGGTTGAGTACAATCATACACTTTAAGTGCATAGTTTTCAACCACATAATTATGTAGCTGATCAGTTTTCTGTGGGTTAGACAGACCCGCTCGACGAGCAATGTCTGCAGTGGAAGTAAAGATAATACCTCTTGGATGCATGCTATACCATAAAGGTCGTTCGTGGTTTCGAAATGCAGTCAGTTGTTTCTTTTCGTTTATTGCTACAACAGCCATACTTGCTGTTGGAAAATCTATAAAGGGATGCGAATCCATTTCAAGACTTCGGAGGATTAGTTCAGAGTCATTTTTAGTTTGACACTTATACATCCATTCTTCTGGAGGCTCTTGTGTTATAACCCCATTATGCACAATCGAGAGTTTACTGTTAGACAAGGGTTGTGGATATCTTATGTCAGAAGTTGAGTAACGAGTATGGCCAATCAAGTAAATACCACCATCCCCGTGCACTGCATCATACAGATCGAACTTGGTAAAGAATTCACTGACGGCTAGATTATCTTTATAAGTCACGATCGACCCATCGCTTCGTAGATAAGACATCCCTGTAGAATGTTTTCCTCGAACTTGCGACTCGTAGAAAAGCGTCTCGATCAAAGCGAGATCTTCCTCTTCAACATTCTTAAGATAAACGCCTATTACTCCACACATATCAATGCCACCTATAAAATTTATGTTGGCCTATTCTTCCTACCGGAACCATACCGCGATCATTAACCCAATTGGGGTTGACATAAGTTGCGTGATAATGGGTCGACCCTTCGGAAAGACCTCTCCAACCACCGCGCAGTGTCATCTCAGCAACGATCTGCGCGTCTTCCCAAGCGTCTTCTTCTAACGGCTCATCAGACATACCGTCACAGTACCAAGAGAAGTGGCACATACCACGAACGGGAACAATATTACCTTTCCAGTTTACCCGAGTTTTTGCTTGTTCGACAACTTTGCAGATGGTAGCGGGAAATAGATTAGAGTCTACACGATTAAGGACAACATCAGCCACACTAACCCGCCCAGCAAGATTGTCGCTACGAGACTCGTGATAGACATTAAGGCTGAGGCATAAGAGTTCTTTCTCTTCGAAGTCATCAATTCTTTGTCGATCTCCTTCTGATAATTCAGAATGTTCTGATATCGATTCGGCTGCGGGTTTGTCCGCGCTGCTTTGCGGCGTCTGTTCAATTTGTTCTGCAAGTTTTTGTTCTTTATTGTCATCGGAAAAAAATATCCAGTCTAGAGTTATGAATAGAATACACATCACCAAGGCGCACGCGCCCATGGTCGCGATAATGATTAGGGTAGCTTCTTTGGTGCTCCGAGGTATAAATTTATTTAACATCTTCATCACGTAACCACGCCCCTCGTGCTGAAAATTCTTTGCCTTTCTTATAAAACTTTAGTGTATCGCGTTCCTGATCAATTTCGTACCCATCGGCCTGAAGTTCGTCCAGCACTCGATCGAATGCCCACAATGCTCCACGGCTAAATCCAGATAATTTACCCCATATAAACGCACCAAACATGCAGCCTATTGTTAACAAAGTCTGTGTAATCGGGTCCATAAAGTTCTCCTCTAAAATACTTTTATGCCTTTAAGTCTTTCTCCCGCGACGGACTTATCAAACACTGGGCCGTCGTCTACTATATTCTCCTGTTCAGATTGGTCTACATCAAATAGTTTCATCTTGGATCGATCAATGCCGATGCAAAATCGTTTATTAGTGCTTGGGTCGTTATAACGATTCTTCAATTGTTTCACCATTATCTGACCCATGCCATCAAGTTCTTCGTTAGAAATGAGAGCGATCATCAAATCAGCAGTCGCAGGTAGACCGAAAGATTCAGAGGTATCTTCTAATCCAAGGTCTGAGTTTGAGAAGCCTGACCTAGTAGTTTGAGTAGCGGAGAATATCGGCAAACCAAACTCTACCGCCAATCCTCTCAATTCTTCTGCAATCGATTTGATATATGAATATGAGTTGATAGCGCCTCCCATACCTTTCATTCTAGAAGATGAACATATATTTAGGTAATCGATGAATATTATCTCTGGCCTAAAACTTCTCTTCAGCCGAAGCTCATTCAGTAATGCTCTGAAATGACCAGTGTGGGCAGCACCAGTTGGATATTCTTTGATGATGAGTTTGCCGTTAGTTTTTGATGCGATCTTATTGATCCTATCTTTAAACATATTTTTTGACATATTCCCCAGCTGATCAATCGGCACATTCATAAGATTAGCGTCAATGCGCTCGGCGATACGTTCTTCTGCCATCTCCATAGTGATGTAAAGAACATTGTGGCCAAGAGAAAGGCAACTGGCAGCGTGATGACACATAAAGAGACTTTTACCCACGCCTGTACCAGCCAGTGCGATGTTCAGAGTCTTATTGGGAAGTCCACCTTTAGTAATTCGATTCAAGTAATCGAGATCGAATGGTATACGTTCCTCTTGCTCATGGTAAAAGTCGAATCGCTCATCTACATTTTCTAAATAGTCATGTCCAACATTAGCGTCAAAACAGACTGCCAGCGCCTTTTGTAACACATCAGGAATAGCGTTCTTGGATAATTCCTGATGTTTGCCATCAATAATTTGTATTGATTCCATGATGGCGTTATACACAGCTCGGTCTTGACACCACTTTTCAGTTGTGTCTACTAACCAATCTTCATCTTCTTCTTTTTTCGTAAAGATATCGGGAAGAATATCCAGTGCGTGTGTATGCATTTCTTCACTTAACGAAACAGAATCAAGTTCAATCTTGAACGCTTCGTGTGAAGGGAGTTTGTTGTACTTTTGTACAAACTTCGCTACCTCAATAAACAATGTTCGGTAGACCCCATCGAAGTAATCTTTCTGCACGAAGGGCAAAACCTTGCGCATAAAACTTTCGTTTGTAAGAATATTTCGTAGAATGGTTTTTTCTAACTCAATCGACATCTTTTTCCTTAAATCCTATCGAACCATCTCCAGCAGCTTTTTCTAGAATGTCTTCAAGAATAGCTCCAGCGTATAGTTGTAAGTCTACATCATCTTCTACCAGATTGTCAATAGGCGAAGATATGATGAAGTAACTAAATTTAAGACAGTCTTGTTCTGCATCAAAAGATATGTTACCAAAACGTATTACGGTTTCGACATAATCCCCTTCCATTATTCTTATTCCCCAAGACTGAGCGTTTTCTTCGCCTTGTGGAATAAGTTCATAGTGGACGCCTTCAAGTACCTTGTCTAAATTCATAGGTCATCAACCAAATCTAATTCTGTGGGAGATTTATACCCTATCTGATACATTCTACAAACAAACTCTCTAAACTGTTCATCTTCTAAAATATCTTTCCAAAAGTCGCTATTCAGTTCACTCGCGCGATACTTCTTATCTTCGCGGGGTTTTTGATACCAACCAATTGTCGGTTTAATGACAAAGCCTCCCGCCATAGCAACATCAAGCAAGCCCGACATCTCATCAATGCCCCCTTCCCAAGTCACGCTGATGGGAATTTTACTTTTTTCTTTTATAAAACGAGACTTCTCAACGTTGATAATAAAATCATAACCAGTGACCTCAGTACCAGTCTTATTCTGACGTCGACCAATGATCCAGATGTTATCTGCAGAGTAGTAAATACCAGTACCGCCACCTACGATATCTTTAGGGTACAATCCAATCTCTTTGTAGGTGTGATTGACAGCGAGGAGCGGAATGTCTTTCATCGTTAGATAGGGTGTGGTCATACGAAACAAACCTTTCAGAGCCTTTGCTCGTGACATATCGGCGACTGACTTTTCATCTAGAGCATCGTCAAGTTCTTTTTTAGATGCTAGGTTTCCAATCGAATCGATGACCACAATGACCTTGTCTAGTTTAGAAAGATTTTCTAGTTGCGAGACAAGATCAAACTTTAATTCTTCAACGTTAGTAATAGGAATATGCAACACTCTGTCAAGAGGAATGTCGAACGTTTCGAAATATGATTGCGGCGAACCAAACTCGGAATCATAAAACATCATAATCGCTTCGGGGTCGGCTTTTAGATACGCCGACGCGATTTTTAACGCGAACGATGTCTTAAAATGCTTAGAGGGTCCAGCAAGAACAGTTAGACCTGATACAATACCGCCATCAAGATCACCACTCAGGGCAACATTAAGCATTGGAACATCCGTTGGTATCGCTACTTTAGTAGCAAAGAATTCTGATTGAGAAAGTACCTCTGTATGTTTGAGCTTACTATTCTTCTTCAGTTTTGAAATTAATGACATAATATCTTCTCCAGTTCTTGATAACCCCCGATTGGATTACCGTCAATTTTAATTTGAGGAAAGGTTTTTGCACCAACAAATTCTAGTAGGATTTCGTCTTTTGTGAAATCCTCATTAAACGTTTTATACTCATACTCCAACTCTTTCTCCTTACAAAGTTTCTTCGCTGCATCACAGAATACACAATCGTTCTTACCCCATATCTCTATCTTCATAGCATTTCCTAGTTACGGTAAACGTACTCAATTGCACCGTCAGCTTCTTTTTCTAATGGACGATTATCATACCAGTTTCCTGTATCTTTATCAAGTTCTCTGCACATATCAGCAATTTCTTTGGCAGTGATAGGATAATCGCTCTTAATTGCATTTGATGCGACGACTATCATAATTTGATACATTTTTGCATACCACCCTGTACCACTGATGACCATATATTCTTGCCCCAAACGTTTTGGGAAGTATGGACAGTTTTTATATGATGTCCAAGACACAGCTGTGTTGGTAGCGGAATCTTTACGATATTGAATCACCTGTTCTCTGATTGCCGTTGGTAAACGATCCAGGAATGAATTGCCCGTTGGCTTATCATAAGCCCATTTGGACATAAGGTCGTCCGGAGAGAGCACCTCTCCTTGGTTTGTAAATATGAAGTTGAGCGCGTCTGGATACGCAGCAGGAACATAATACATTCGCGAAAGGTCTTTGGTCTGTTTATCGCCAATGTCTTTCAGCTCTTTGCCAAGAGCGTGCCAGAAGTGCGGTATCTCTTCTCTTGCGACGTCTCTTGTAAGTGGAAAGACAAGTCGGAACTTTGGCTGGGTGGGAGTGCTGGATGCAGTTGAGTAGCAAATGAATTTATACTGTCCGCAGATTTGTTGTATTCCATCGCGAACATCATTCCATAATCTGAAATCAGCAAAATCGTCAACATCAACACAACACCAGCCAGCCCAATGAGAAACATTGCGATTAGCACGCGTGGTATCACTATAATAAACAGCAGAAGTAATAAGAGGACTACTATTGGATCCACCTTTTTGACCCTCCTTTAAAGACAGGTTGTAGAACATCTTCTCGAACGCTTCCCAAGAGCCATACTCTTGGCGGCGATGAGTTTTGTTGTCGAACGTATTTTTGAATATTGTTAGCGAATACATCAGGATATTATCGCCTATTCTTATTTGATTTTCAACTACTCGTAAGCTGTTGATTTTATTGAAAAAATGCTTCTAGAGTAGCCTTGGGTTCATCTTCCCAACCAATTGCAGTGAGAATCGGTTTCAATGGATCGAGAAAGGTTTTATTGTACATAAGATCATAATTGATGAAATCGTGCAGTTTCATTTCCTTTGGTAAAGAATTGGGAAACGAAATGATATTTTCTTTGATAGGGTTCGGTACCTTGAGGTAGATAAATTTAATTTTCTCACCGTTTTTTATCGACTCATGCTTCTGCTCGAGCTTGAGTTTTTTCAGGTAATAATTATATAACAAAGATCCTCGGCAATGGATTGGGGTTCCTTTAATATAAATTGTCTTGCGGTCTTGCCACTTGTCCATATCTCGAACAGATCGGGGAAATGCAATCTGTTCTGGGGGTAGTTGTTTAAACTCTGCTCGGAAGTCTCGAATGAATTGTTGCGTCAATTCTTCGGAGCCGCTCATAATAACCTTGAAGACTTCTTTGAATTTATCTCGGCAGATTTGGGGAGTGCTCGACTTGACAGCTTCAATGCCCATAATCTTTAACTTGGGTTCATCGTACTGCACACCCTCTGAGTTATGCACTCTTAAGATATATCTTTTCTTGGCCGTCCAGATGGCACGATCAGCGATTACCTCACGCTTCATGATCATTCGATTTTCGTAGGCATTACTCTCTGTTGCAAGTACATCATAGGCGTCGGCGATCTTCTTCTCAAAATGATCACAAACTTTATCAAGAAACTTAACAGGATTTGCTGGAGCGTGTGTTATCACCAGAGGGGCCATGTTAATGTAAACCGAGTCCGTGTCAATCGCTACTACGAAATCTTCTTTACTTCCGACTATCTCCTGCATCTCATCGTTAACCGCCTTCTCGGCGCAGAGGATAGCTCTCTGGCCGGATTTGGTAATGCCCTCAGCGATCTTAAGATCATAGTATCGAAAGAACCGATTGGCCATGGCACCATAGAGAGAGTTCATCAAGATCTTAACCGACATTTGTTGGTTGTCATAAATGGTAATGTCGTTTCCTAGCTTTTTGGTAGGAGTCAGATTGTACTGTTTCTGTGCTTCAATCATTTTATTCTTGGCGTCGACGCGGTCGCCATAGAATTGTTTAATCACCTTGGGGATAATACCCTCAATATCTTTACGGTATTGAGTTCCGTTTGCTGCCCTGGATGTATTTTTACCACCATAGACAAGCGTTTCTGGTGACATATTATATTGTACAATGATATTAGGATAGAGACTGTTAAGGTCAAACGAAGTAACCCATTCGTGTAACCCAATCTGTGGTTCTTTAACATAGCCACCAACAATAGTATCTTTAGAGAAAGATTTCTTAGGGGGCACAATTGTATTCTCTTTCTTCAACTCGTTATAAATGACTGAGTCCCATATCGCAGTGGTGCCAAACGCATCATTGTAATTTGTTTTGGCTTTATACGCCATGGTCAAAGCCAGAGTAATCAAACCCATCTTTTCTTCAAGACGGTCTACCAGCTCCACGTCCTTGATGTTGTAATCAATGAACTTCTGGTAATCGTGCTTATACAGTGCGTGGAGAGACCCATACTCTTCATATGAAAGTTTTTGTTCTCCCAAGACAGACCATGCAATGTGGTCTAACTTAAAGGATTCTTGCTGGCCATAGGTCAGCACACCAAACTTCTGGAACAGGTCATAGTAGTCTAACTGAGAAATACCCTCGAGGTCATATGCCTGTGCTTCTTGCCCCATCTTAGTATGAATCTTTCTAGACCGAACCATTTTCCAAGGGGAAAGACGATTGACCTCTTCCTCGGGAAAGAATTTATACATGCGATTAACAAGGTAGGGTATATCAAATAGTCGAGTGTTCCATCCAGTAACAATATCAGGGCAGGTTGATTCGGAAGACCACCATCCTAGGAAGGAAGAAAGAAGATTCTCTTCAGTCTCACAGTAAAAATATTTTATATCTTTTTCGTTTTTGTCGACGTCGTATTCTCGTGTTCCCCAAACATAGTAGACGTTGTCGATATTGTTCTTGCAGGTAATCGAGATTACTGGGTGTGCTGCATATTCGGGCAGAGGAAACCCTTCGTCAGAAGCTACCTCAATATCAATTGTTGTTACATTGATCGCCTCTCGCTCAAACTTAACCTGATTGGGGAAATAGTCGCCGATAAATTGAAACACAAAATTAGACATACCATATATGTCTACGTTCTCTACGTCTTCAAATCGTTTGAGAATATCGCTGGCATCACGCATACAGGTGATAGACTCAACTGGCTTAACAGGCAATCCATAGAGTGTTTTATATGGTGTGGGCTTGCTTGTTTTCTCGAACAAGGTGGGGACATATTTGATTCTTTTGCTAAGACGTTTACCGTCAGCATATCCTCGGTAGAGGATGGTGTTTCCGTAACGTGCGACATTAGTATAAAATTTCATAGAGTAATAATACCTCATAATATATACAAAAACAAGGGGGGTGAGAGATTTTTAATTTATTCTACCCTACGGGAGAGTACCCAGAACCCTCAAAACTGGACTCCACACACCTTGCAGTGTTATTACTTAGACATGTAGTACCGGCGACATTCCTGATGAGACTCAGCAATACCATCCAATACTTCTTGAGCACATTTTTCGTTTAGTTTTCGGTTGCTGTCATTTACCAGAACAGTTCCGATTAACATCATTGCGATTACAATACCTGGCATAATATATCCCTAAAATTTAAATCTTACTTCAGTTTCAACCTTGGTCTTAGCAGAGCCAGTGTCCTTGGTTTCCAGTTTACCTTTAACGGTTACAGCATCAAACTTGAACTTGTATCCTGCTTCGTAACTGTGACCCTTAGTCATTGGTCCGATTTCAAAATACATGTTGTTCTTTGCTTTGTAACCTAGTCGTAAATGGTCAGTTGTCTTAGTGTGATTCCACTCTTTCAACTCGTACTCATTCTTGTATTCTATGTAGGGGGCGGCTTTAATGTCTAAACTTAAAAACATAAACACCGATCCTATGAATACCAAGGCTACAATCGTTTCTTTCCAATTCTTTTTCATATCACTACACCTTTATTAAAAGAGTATCTATTTAATAAGTGGTATTAATACAGTAAAGGTCTCGTTAATCTTCGATTAATGTTTCGTAAAGAAGTGTCAACCCCTATTAGAAAGATTTAGTAAGGGTAATGATTGCAGACTTCTCATCAGCAACACCATCGTCACCAAAGAAACTTCTGTAACCAAATGTTACATCAACACTTTCGACATCAATTGTCTTAGATGCTTGCCAGTGCCAACCAGCAACGTCATAGTCACCGACAACAAAGTCTGCTACACCGAATAGGTTTACACCCAGTTCAAAGTAATCAGGCGCGTCATCAAGACCCATGAAGTATGCAAAGTGTGCACCTTTATAAGCGACCCTTCCTGCTACTTCTTCAACGTCTGATGCAGACTCTTCAAAATCTGTCAGAGCGTCAACCGAACTATAGTTGTAGTCAATGTACCCTAAGTCAACTCGTAAGTCTTCACTGAGTTCAAAA
>TARA_R110002126_G_scaffold208042_2_pt1 | contig 16766 bp, 9 predicted proteins | sample TARA_R110002126 | Tara Oceans TARA_R110002126 (sample SAMEA4397536) | marine metagenome | biome: Polar Biome; feature: [DCM] deep chlorophyll maximum layer (ENVO:01000326); material: water (ENVO:00002006), including particulate matter (ENVO:01000060) such as... | depth 30 m
CTTATTCATAATAGTTGGATAGCTAGAAAACACTAAACGTGTGCCATTATCTTCTTTTTCTTTGGTTAAATCTATAGCAGATAAGTGAGGTAAATGCTCTTTAAAAGCATTTTTAGCCTGTGTAACCAAAGCATTTCTATCAGCCAAAAACAATACTCTTTTTGCCCAATTGGTTTTTACAAACATATCTACAGCAGCTGCAGCAGTTCTTGTTTTACCACTACCTGTAGCCATTACCAATAATGCTTCTCTATTTTTTCCTTTTAAATCTCCATTTTTGGTAACTACTAAAGTTTCTGCTATTCTTTTAATGGCTTCTAATTGATAAGGTCTTCCTGCAATATCTGTATTTACCCTAAAATTTCTAATATCTTCTCTAGACTTTCTTTTTTCAATTAAAAACTCTAATTCTGCCTTTGTATAAAAACCAGAAATTTCTCTTGATATATAAAAAGTATCATCCCAAATAAACGTTTCAAAGCCATTAGAATAAAAAATAATAGGTCTTTGCCCAGTCATTTTTTCTAAACAATTTGCATACAAAAATGCTTGATGTTTTCCTTTAGAAGCTTCGTGTAAAGTACTTTTTGCTTCTACAACTGCCAAAGGCAAACCATTGTTACCCCATAATACATAATCTACATAACCCACACCAGAAGCGTTTGTGGTTTTTGGCATTCCTGTAACAGGGAATTCTATATCTACCCCATTTTTAAAACTATGCCAACCTGCTTCTTTTAATAAAACATCTATATATAATTTACGTGTTTCTAACTCTGGTGTTAAAGGTGGTATTTCTGCAGCTTCTACAACTATTTGCTTTCTAGCTTCTTTTCTAGCTTGTAATTCTCGAGCTTGTTGTTGAAGTTGCTTTCTTAAAAGTTCATTTTCTTTCTGTAAATCTTCTTGCTTCTCTTTAGCTTCTGCAAGCTCTTTTAATTTTACTTCTGCTTGTTCTGCTCTGGCTTTAAGTTGTTTTGTAGTTTTATCGTTTATAGCACCTTCTGACTTCCCAATAAATTTCTCATTAAATGGAGAAATTTCTGGATTTAATTGACTGTAGTATTTACTAATGTATGCAGCAAACCTAAAAATACTACGTAAACAAACCAATGCTTCTTTGGTTGAAACTTTTTTTCCGTGTGCAGCGTTATTTCCTATTTTACGAACCAAATTTAGTTCTTGAAATAACATTCTGTTAATTGTATTTCTAAAAGATTGATGATGTAATAATGCAGACAAAGTGGTATCATATGGACGCTCCATTTCTACATCATTATCATACAACCAGTTAATACCCAACTCTAATGTAATTCTACATTGTAAAGCAGCATATTTTGGTGCAGTAAATGTATATTTTTCTGCAATTGCTGACTCATAATAGAGTTGCAAAAATTCTTCTTTTAGAAAACTAAAGTTGCTCATATTAATTTACCCTAAATACTTAATCTTTTTATCTTGCTTTTGTTGTGTTCTTGCTTAGACATCATTAATTTCCCTGTATCAATTTGATACAATTCTTTTAAAATGAAATCCTTTGCATCATCATCAAAATCAAACCCTGGTCTAACTATTTTAATAAATTTCTTATTATCATTAGTTGGTAAAAATTTATATACTAAACACAACCCTAAATCTTTACAATCGTAAAAATTATCTGACGAATAATTATTTTTATAATCTAAATGCCAATTCTTTAAAACGACTAAAGATGCTGTGTCATTAACTTCTTTGATACTTATATTTTTATAAAATTCGGATAAAGAATCTGCATAATCAACATCTAATTCACCAAACTTATTTAAAATATTATACGCTAAAACGTCTCCCCAAAGCTCTGCATTAGTATGTTTAGTATAACATTGTTTAAAAATTGATAGTAAAAATAACGTATTGTTCTTTACCAACTGCATATAATGCAGTGCTTTTTTCTTATGAAAATCATCATCATATACTTTAAATTGAGATTTAGAAAACACATTTACAAAAGCACCCAAAATATTTAGCAATGCTCCGGAAAAATTATCTACTTGAGATAAATTACCTAAAGTTGGTAACATTTCTAAATCGCAAATACCAAATTCAACTTCTTTTTTTAAAATTACTTTTCTACCAGAATACTGCATTAGATGGTTTAAAACAATTAGTAACATTGCATAATCCACAATACCAACCTCATAATTTTCTAAAACACTAATCTTTTTTAAAGCAATAATATAATTATCGAAAAATTTACTAATCTTCTTTCTATTGTTTTCTAATACTTTTATTGAATTCTGCTCAATAGGAGAAGTTCTTTCTTTTTTGTCTTTCCTCTCTCTACTATCAGTAGCATTGGCTTCTTCTTCATCATCCATATCATCTTCTGACTCACTTAAAGTTAAATCTCTAAAATGCTTTTCAATTGCATCCCAAACTTTAACTGTATTGTGTTGTGATAAAAATTCTTTATTTTTTTGGTTCTCTTCATTAAAAGATATTGCTTCTTCATAGGTCATATCTGAAGGCGAATGTTCTTCCTCTTTTTCTTCAATTCCCTCTGGATTACTTACAATTTCTTTCCTTTTAGTCTGCCTATTTGAATGAATATCATTAAAAAAATTAATTACATCAAAAACTTTATTATCTCCAGTTTCTAATAAACTACTCAACTTCATCAATTTTCTATTTTCTACTGATGGGTTGGTATTCCATAAATTTTGAAGATCATTTATAACTTGTTTATTTGATATTATACTATTTTCTTCATTTAAAAACTGCACATAACCAGAAGTATTGGTATTATTTTTTTTATCGAGTATAATTTTAATTTTATCTTTTTTAAGACTTACATTATGTTTTTCAAGTATTTCTCCCCAATGGTTATAAATTACTAAAATTGCTTTTTTATGTACTGTTGAATTATAAATAAATACAGTTAAATCGCCTCTATTATTATCTACTCCTAAAAGTTTTATTTTTCGTTGATTCTCTTTCTGCTCTTCTTCAATTTCAGATTCTACTTTAATAATTTGCTTATTATCTTGTGGCTTAACATTTTCGTAATCTCCATATAAACCTAATTCTTTAAAAACTGTATTATCTTTTAAATGAATTAAAACTGCAAATTCATCATTTGCTCCTCTATAATCTTCAACCCCAAAAGCTGAAATTGTAGCATTAGGACTTCCAATTAACAAGTAAACCTCTTCATCTATCAAAAAACAAAAAATCTTACTATGTAATTTTCTTTCTCGTATTTTATTTATACGTTTTTTAGCTCTTGCTGTACTTTCCCAAGAATAAAAACGAACATTTTTTTCTTGCACCATTTTAAATGGATGAATTCCTTTATTAGGCTGTAAAAATGCAGTTATGGAAATAGCATTATTCAATTCAAGAAACTTCTTTAATAATCCTCCATTTTCATCATAAAACGGACTAAACACAATAAGCTCTGAAACTTTACTTAATGAAATCAATTTATTTAACTGACTCCAAATACCAGATTCTGAATTGTATAAAAGTGCAACTCTAAAGCTATCAGAAATAGTGTAAAACTGATGTTTCTTCCTTATATTTTTCTTTAATAAGTTACAATTTGAACTTACCCAATTCAGTTTTTCTTTAGAAATTCCTTCTACATTTTTAGTTAATTCTTTTAAATACAACCAAGCTTCTTGAATTAATGGTAGTTGTTTATTATCATCTTTATTGGCATAAAAAACATTAAATAATTCGTGGTTTTTACCATGTCCTCCACTGGTAATATTTCCAGAACCTTGAATCAACATTACTTCTTCCTCGCCTGCTAATATTATTATTTTGGGATGAAATGCTCCTTTGCAAGGAACACCACAAACACTATAAGAAGTGCTTAATGATTTTAAATGTGACGTAGCAAACCCAATACTCTGGTCTAACATTGTTGTATCTGCAAATACAGAAATATTAGTAACACCTTTACTTTTTAGCGTTTTTAATACTTGTGCTTCAAAATGATAAAAACCAAAAGAATATGTTGTCATTATTGCAGAATGAAAATCTGCATTTTTAGGTATTTTATGAAATAGTTTATTTTCAATCATACCTAAACACTATTTAATTGTTCTAAAATAGTTTCTCCTACAACTGTTAATTGTTCCTCTTTATTTACCAAGTCTAAATCTCTTGTAAAATTAAATAGTGTTTTTAAACGAGGACTTGTAAAATTAGGTTCCATTGTTTCTATATGGACTAAATAATTATCTTCAATTAAAAATTTCAATAAATTCTTTTCTCCATCACCCATTTTTTTATAGGCAACTGCAATATGCTCATTAAGAATTGTATGAATTATTTTTTTTATAAACCCCTTAAACTCTAATTCTTGGTTATCTCTTATATATCTCTCAAAAACATCGACTACATTTCCATTTTTAGTATTTAAAAAATGATTTACTGCATAATCAGAAATTTCTTTAGCTTTAGATATATTATCTTTATATAAGTGAAGTAAAGTTGTAACACCATAACAAATACCATCAATAGAAAATTTCTTTTTTACTGCATCTGAAATATTATCTAAATTATCTGAAATACTTGATGGTTGTATATTTAATTGTTCTATATAATCTTTAAGAATTGTCTTTTTCAATTTAAAATTCTGCATTACCTTTTCAGTAATTTCATTTAAAAATTGTTGTAAAGAATAATTTCCAAGCTCCATTTCTACTAATAAACCCCAAAAAACAGTTTCTAAACTATGGTGTGTAATTTCATTTAAATAATAGTAATACCAACCATAACTAGCTTCGGAAACCTCTTCTTTTTTAGAATTTAAGCACAAATGATAAGAATACTGTGCCATATTTGCCCATACCTTACGTCCTTTAGAATTTTGAATAATACCTAAAAACAATTGGATAGATTCTTTACGTTGTTTTGAAACTGCATTTAAAGCTGTTTTGCTTTTTTCTCCATCATAATTTAATAGCATTTTAATATAAAAATCTCCTTCTGGAGTATTCACCACATTTTGATTTAAAGCAATATCTTCTAATATTTCAAAATCATCAGTGTATAATTTTCCTTCTTTTATTCTTTTTAGTAATAATTGACTGCAATTTTCTGAAATTGAAACCCCATAAGCTTCTGCTAGTTCTTTTCCTTTTTCTTCTGTTCTTTCAAAAAAATTCTCTTTAATATTTATCAGATTCATATTTATTAATGAACCAGCATAATACTGACCTAATGCACCAGAAGTATAATCCCAATAGACACTTCCTTTTTCTGTAGTTTTTGTTTTATCTGCACCCAATTGAATATCATAATACCCTAAATTTTTCTCTTGAAGTATATGAGATTCAGCAAAATTACTTCCAATAACACTTTGTTCGTTTGGAAATTTATTTTTCATTAGATACGCTAAAATCAACTCTGCTCTTCGTATAAATGTATATTGACCAATATAATTTTGCTTAAAAACATCTTCTTCTGGTAGCTGATGATATTTGTCTAATAACCATAAATAAAAACCATAATAACGTAACCTTAAAGTTAGATTCGTCATTCCTGGTAACAATGTACTATAAACTGCAATAGAACTATTTTGAATTCCTAAAGGGTCTCTACCTCTAGTGAAATTTCCACTTTTTGCCCAAAATGGTTGTTTATAAGATTCTATTGTGTACATATTTATTGCTTATTTAATGTCTACATAAAATTGGAGTGCCAAATTCTAATCTCCATAAATTTTCTAATTCTTTTGCAAATTCTATATAAGTTTCGTTAGAATTTAAAACTTTTAATATTTCAATATTCTCCTTATCATCAAAATCAAAATAAGATATTGCCCAATTTTCTAAAGAAAACATTCTGTTTAGGTTTAAAGTACCTGTTCTATAATCATTACAGCTTATTTCTTGGTTTATGCGTTCTCTTAAACCAAATGATTTAGAAGGTGTTCTGTAACCACCAATACCATTGTAAACTATTTTAAAATTGTCTTTTTTAACATCAGCAATACAACTCAACCCTTTTCTATATTTCACTAATTTACCAATAGGAACTTCTTTGGTGTTTTCTAGAGTTATTGTTTGCTCTAATTCTGCGTTACTTAAATCTGTCCAAAACCAATACAAACCTCTACGTTTTGTAGGTAAAGGTTTCTGACTTCTGAAATCATTTAGACTTGTAAATGTTTTAAGTTGCTGTTCTTGTATTTTATGCAGTAAGGATTTAATCATAATTATCAATTACTATTTTCTGGTTTTGGAAAAATTTTGTTGTGAAACGATTTTACAGCTCTTACTCTTGAAACATCAAACTCTTCTTTATCACTTAAATCAATTATATGATTACAATTCTCACATTCAAAACGGTCTGATATTGTATTTAGGTCATTAAAAGGTTCCGAAATAAATTGTACATCGTCAGAAGTATTATAATTTGGAACTTGAAAACCACAGTTTTTAATTTGTAATAATGCGTTTCTAAACTCAACAGTTTCAATATTACCTTTTCTCCATCTAAACCACCACTTCCCATCTTCTCTTTGCCTACTTTTTTCAATAGCATTTGTATTTATCTTAGACTTAAACCACTCTAATAATTTGTTATACTTCTCTAAATCAATTCCTTTTTCTTTAGTTTCTGTACCACATTTTGGACAACAAATAATTCCTAAATCCCTATGACCTACTGTATGACAATTATAATTATAACCAAAAAATTCTGCATTGGTTTTTCTTGCCATTAACTTCTCTGAACTACAACAAGACAAACAATTATTACAAATATACCAACCACAATCTTGTGGTCTATTTACTTTTGATGGCAAACATTTTACAGTTGTTCTGCTATCTATAACATCAAGACAATTACCATTTAAACAGTGAGACAAATACACATCTTTGTCTGGTTCTGCACAATTTTCATTAGTACAAGAAAATTGTGAAACTCTATAAAAACTGTAGTTAGAATTTCCTTTAGGTCTTAAAATGGTTTTACAACACTTGCATTTTAAGTGTTCTAAATACTTATTTACCTTATTTACAACACCTAAAACAATTTCATACTGATATTGACTATATGAAACATTTAATATTCTTAAAACGTCTTCTAACGTATAATTACGCCAATTTTCTGGTTCTATTTGTTGTCTACAAATCTCAAAACAAGGTGAATTTTCACACCACCAGAATTCAAATTGTTCATTTGTAGATAAAACAGGTTCATTTGTAATTTCATGAATTGCTTTTCTTCCATCGCAAAAAGTTGCAAACCTTGGTTTGTAATCCGTTTTTTTAGTGAGATAATCTATTTGTGTTTCTCCATCTACCTCTGTATATAAAGCTTCCGAAACTGTTCTTCCTGTACATTCGCTAAAAAAACCATTAATTTCTAAAAAATCTTGTGGCGTTTTAATTTGATTTGCAATAATTTCAAACATTGTTTGTTGGTTGGTAACAATGTTGTTTTTTAAATCATTTGCAATTTTTAAAATAATACTTAACGTAAAATCTAAACCAACGCCATCTATATTTTTTGCTTCAACATTATCTTGATATTCAAATACTATAATTTTAGATAAGTCTTCTAAACCAACATTTAAAACATTGGTCTCTATTAACATTAATACTTTCTTAAAAAATATTTTTTGTTGATTAGAAGTGAGAAATCCTGTATAAATTACTGAATTATGAAAGTCTAATTCATTTGTGTAATCTTCTACAAATAAATACAACTTTATAAATTCTGAAGACTTGCTAAAAACAACTGTAAGAAATTCCTTTTGAAACTCCTCTGAATTTGTTTTTTTATTAAAAAACAAAATATTTTCTAATATAGAAACCTCTTTTATTTCGTCTATTTCGTAATGACTTTTATAAAATAACTCTTTGCTTTCTTCTTCTGATAAGTTTCTTAAAACCTGTTCTGTTTGTAATTTATGATACTTCTCCTCATCACTTTCAAATAATGGTTTACTTAAAAGATGTTTCCATTTTACTATGTAATTATAAATAATATCTACAGGGAAAAAATCTAATTTGTTTGCAGTCCATAATTTTAATACTACTTCTGGATTAAATTTACTAAAATCTACAGTTATATTTTGATATAAGTAACCTAACAGATTTAATGGATGCTTAACATTTGCTCTTTCTAAAATGCGATTGTAAACTATTTCTAAAAGATTCTTTTTCTTTTCTGGTTTTAGTTTCTCTAATAGTGCATAATTATCTTGAGGTCCTTCTAAAACGTATGTTATTAAATTTTCTTTGATATCGTCTATTGAAATTGGATAATTCGTGTTACTGAAAACAGCAAACTTTTCACTTGAATTTAAACTTTTATAAAATGCAGTTGTATTTAATTTCAGCTCTAATTTTTCTAATAAATTTAGCACTTTTATCACTTTAGAAATATCTAAAGGATTTTCTGACTTATTTAAAAACCGATTAAATGTAGCTGTAATTTCTTCTTTTTGTGGTTCTTTTAAAACAAAATCCTCTTTGCTTACCAAAACCAACGCATAATTTAAAAATTCTGAATATTTATAAAGACCATTAGATATTAAAAATAAAATATCTGTTTCCTCTTCTACTCTATATAATTTTGTGGCTCTTTTTCTTCTGCTTTGAATATCTCTGCTGCGTAACTCAAAAATTACTTGTTCATTTTTTCTTAAACGTTCTGGGTGAATACCCATTACAACATCTCCTCTAAAATATACACCACCTAATTCTCTATTTTTAACAAAACCATATTCATCTTGGGTATTATGGTTGTAGTACCATTCTATATTACCAATAAATTTTTCTGAAGTATTTACTACTTTTCTCTCAACAGGTTTTCTTACTCTTACTTTTTTTGATAGTGTGTTTCCTCTTTCAGATAATTGCTTTTTAAGTTGAAAAATTTTATTTTGAATTTTCCTGTCATTATGGATTGATAAAATTTTCAAACAAGTATTATTCGATAATTCTTGATCCAAATTATCTATAGTAACATCTAAATATTGCTCATATAATTTTAAGCTATCAAAAGATAACTTTAGCTCTTTAATAAGTTTGGAAATACGCATTAACTTAATATTTAATGCTAAAAAAACGACATCATTTATTAAACTTAAAATTACTTAAAAGCTGTTTTCTTAAATTTAATTATTGAAGTTATAAGTGAAGTTTTTCATAGCGATTCTCTTTTTTTCAATTTACTCTAAAGGTAATTATTTATTCTTTAACCAACTCACCTTTAAAGGCTTTTTGTAACAAACTATTAAATAAGTCTTCACTTTTTTGTGCAGCTACTTGTACTTGTTGTTTTTGGTTTTTAATTAATTCTATGGAGTCTATATATTTTTTCTGCATTTTTAGTGGAGGAACAATCATTTGTAAGTTTTCAATATCTCTATTACTAATATTCGCTTGCCTTACACCTCTACTTATTTTCGTAAGCATTGTTTTTGTTTTCAGATTACTGAATAAACCGAGTAAAAAACCTTTTAAATATTTTTCATTGTTTGGTTCTAATTTTGCCACCCTTTGATTTAAAAAATATTCTAAAAAAGTAGAATCGGAAACCTCTACATTACCATAGTCGTTTTTACCAACTGTACCTGTTAGAGACATTAAAATGTCATTTGGTCTTACAATCCATTTTGAATATTTTTCTAAAAACTCTTTAGGTAAGAATGAAAAATTATCTATTTCAAAATAACCTTTATTAACTGTTCCTATTTTTATTAATGGAATTCCATCCTTTACAAAATCTTTACTTTTAAAAGCATAACCACCAATAATCTTAACATTTTCTTTTAATGGTTCAATATTTTCTCCTGCAAAAGGATTCCCAAACATTTCTAAAAACAAACTTTGTGTTAAAGCATCATATTTTATAATTAGTTCTTTGTTTAAAGTGCGTATTTTATCTGCTTCATCTAAAATAGCTGCTATCTTTTTTTGAATTTCTAATTTTGGTAGTGGAATTTTTAATTTTCTAATCTGTGTTAAACTCAAATTTGAAATAGTTGCAGAAACTTTACCTCTATTATATTGGTTTTGTGCCGAATTACTTGATAAATATTTACACAGATAGTCTTTATCAATATCTGATTTTCCTAATCTTATTAAAGCAACAGCTTGATTACAGTTTAAGGGTTCATTTATATTCTTAACAATTGCTGTTCGACCAATTGTCCCTGCGATAGTTAAAAGCACATCTCCTTCTTGGATTTGTGACCTTTTTAATTCTTTATTATGTGTTGAGCCATCAATAAATAAAATATCATCATTTAATAAAACCTTACCATTTATAACATTCTGTGCTCTTAAAAACTTAATTCCATTTTCAACAAAATTTTTACCAAGACTTGTAGGTGTTGTCCCTTTTGTTATAATATTTACATAATTACCTAATTCAACAAACTCCATTATTCCATCATTTTTTCTAAATTCAATAAAGCTGTATTTCTTTGGCTGTCTAATTCTTTAATTTGTGCAATTAACGTTGCTGGCTTTTCGTATGTAATTTCTTCATAAATAATTTCTTTGTAACGGTTTATAGATAAATCCCAATCATTGTCTATAATTTCTTGTTTTGGTACTAAAAAAGATTGTTGGGTTCTGTCTGCATAAGATTTCTCGACTGCGCTCGAAATGACAGGTGAGTTGAGTATTTTATTTGCATCTAATAAAATTTGTGGGATATCACATTTGCCTCTTACTTGTTCTAGTATGTTTTCTGGCTCTGTAAAACATTGCTCAAAAGTTTCTTCTTCTACCAATAAATTACGTTTGTCATCTAAACTTAAACCATCTGCTTTCATATCATAAAACCACACATTTTCTGTACCTCCAGAATTAGTTTTTGTAAAGAATAAAATGGCTGTACTTACCCCTGCATAAGGTTTAAAAACCCCAGAAGGCATAGAAATAACCCCTTGTAATTGTTGGTTTTCTACCAACTCTTTACGAATACTTTTATGTGCATTAGAACTACCAAACAAAACACCATCTGGCACAATTACTGCTGCTCTACCTCCTGTTTTTAGCATACGTAACATTAATGCTAAAAAGAGGATTTCTGTCTTTTTGGTTTTAGTAACTTTTAATAAACTGCTTTCTACTTCATCATAATCTAAACTTCCTTTAAATGGAGGGTTTGCCAAGATTAAAGAATAGGCTTCATTAATGTTTCCATTACTTTCACTTAATGCATCTTTACCAACTAAAGTTGGGTTATCCATTCCATGCAACTGCATATTCATTGCACCAATACGTAACATGGTTGGGTCAAACTCAATACCATTAAACATTTTATTGTTAAAATGGTTTCTAAACTCCATCTGGTTAAACCAATCTTGGTGTTTATCGTAAATATATTCTCCTGCAGAAACTAAAAAACCTGCTGTACCTGCACTTGGGTCACAAATAATATCGTCTTGTTTTGGTTGTGTAATTTCTACCATCATACGAATAATATGACGTGGCGTTCTAAACTGCCCATTTGTACCTGCTTCTGCTATTTTAGAGAGCATATACTCGTATAAATCTCCTTTTACATCTTTCTTATCGAGCTCTAAAACATCTATTTGTTGTACAACTTTGTCTAACAATTTAGGTGATTGAATCATAAAAATGGCACCTTTCATATATTTTGCAAAAACACCACCTTGTGTACCAATATTCTTCATAAAGTCGAATACTGTTAAATCATCTAATTCTCTTTGTTGTCTTGTAAACAAATCGAACATTACTTCTGGGTCTTTTTCTTTAAAAGAACTCCAACGTAAAGGTCTTTGAGCTTCTGTGTACAATTTATCTGTATTAGAAATACCTAATAAATTTTCTGTTTTTTCTGCCAGAGTTTGTCTAGCATCTAACTGTTTTAAAAAGATTAGATACGTAAATTGTTCTATTACTGTTAATGGATTAGAGATTCCTCCTGTCCAGAAGTCATTCCAAATTTTATCAATCTTACTTTTTAATTCTCCTGTTATCATTTGTTCGTTTAGTTTCATAGCATAAGTGTTTTATTATTTTACTGATGTAAAAGTAATTAGCACTTGTGCAGTGTATTTGCATTGGTTGGGTTAAATATAATTTTTATAGTGTTCTTCCACAAATTCTGGAAGCCATATCAATATCTGTAAAAGTAAAAAAGTATTATTTAGAAATGGATATTTTACGATTTCATTATCATTCAAATGAGATAACTCACTTGTAGATTCTTTTAAAATTCTAAATGCAGATTGTATTGTTTTTTTTATTCGTTTATCTGAACTGAATTCCACGTTACGAATATAAACACGTCTTCCCTCAACTAACTTTACACAATTTTCTAAATTTGGTCTTCCATTTTGTCTATCATCAAAAAATTCATTTTTTAAATAAGGAATTGGATGATTTAAGGATTTAAAAATTGCTTCTAACAAATCTCTTTGTACAGTTACATTTTTCTTTAGGTAATCACCATCCATATAATTTATTAGAATATCTAATAATAGATGTTCATGTTTTATATCAATAATTCCATTTTGAAAAGGGATAAAAACTTCTGGAAAAGTTCTTCTAGCTTGGGTAATTGGATTTTTATCTGCTGCTATTTTTATTTGATTACAAAGTTCAATAAAATCATCATCATTATTTTTATCAAAAACTTTACCGTTTGCAAAAGCGTCTTCAGAAAAGACATCAAGAAGTATATTTTTATCTTTTACAAAAGAGGTTTGACCAGAATAAATAAACCAAGGAATAATGGTTCCTTTTGCCTTTAAATTACCCAATACTTTAGCAACTTCACCAAAAGCTTTGTCATCTGGTGTACCTTTATTTGTTGCTTTTTTGTAAAATAAACCATCTAAAATTACAGCATGATAATCTTTATAATTATCGATAAGCTCTTTTAAACCAGTTTCAGCATTTTTAAAGCATACACAATTTATTCCTTGAAGCAATGCGTTTTCTTTGTCTACTAAATTCTCTTCTGGTTTATCATCAAACCATAATACTTTATACATATTTATACGTTTATTTCTAAAGGAAATGTTAATTCTATTGTTGTTACCATATCTCCACCAACTCCTTCTGGTCCAGTTTCATCTGTAAAACCAAATCTCCCATTATGCAATTTCATAACTTCATTCATATACCAACCTCCAATTCCTTCTCCAGAATTATCTCCTTTTTTACTTCCTTTTCTTATAAATTCTTCATGAGAATAATTTTCAGGTAATGGAAAACCAGAATTTCCAAAGTCAATTTGAAGTTCTGAATTATCAAAATCATATAAAAAATCTATTTCAATTTTATTTGTTGGTTCATTTTGATTATTAAAACCATGCTTTTCAGCATTATCAATAATATTATTAAAAACTCTTCTTAAAAACTTCTCATCTCCATTTATATAAAGTTTATCAACTTTTTCTTCCGATAATAATTCATCATCCACATTTAAGGAGACTTCAAAAATATTATTTTCTCTATTTTTTACTTCATCAACATAATTCTTTAAAAATTGAATAACCTCCAACTTCTGTAGATTAATACTTTTCAACTCATATTCTTTACCAACTACATTTACGGCATTGGTAATATTTAAAATATCTCTTTCTAAAACATTTATATAATCAAATAAAGTAGTTTCTAAAAGTTCATTTCTTTTAATGTCCAATGTTCCAGGTAATTTTGGAACTATCTGTTCATAAATAATCTGTTTTATAGCTTTAAAACTTCCTCTTGCATTTTTAAGAGTTCCTGCAATTTGATGTCTTAAAAAACTATTTTCATCTGCAACATCTATACCATAACTTTTTACTAATTTTTTAAAATCTTCCTGCTTTTTTATGATAATAGAAGACCTGTACAAATCTACTTTTTTTAATTGTTCTGCCATATTAGGTAGTACAATTTCTATTTCTAATAAATCTTTTCTTGTAATTCTTTGTATTGCTGTTCCTATTCTTTTAGCTTTTATTTGATTAATTACATAATCTTTATGAAGTTCTAAAACCAAGTAATCTAAATCTACTTTAGAAGAATCCACTATACAAGCCATAATAAAATTAGGCGGGTAATAGATTTTACTATCTGTTTTAATAAATACAGTTGGCTTTAAATCTGTTTGTATAGAAGACAACAATAAAGAGTCTTGTTTTAATAAATTTGGACTATTTTTTAAATCTCGTTCCTCTAAATCCTCAAAATTTTTAGTATAATCTAATTTATCTTTAGATAAGTCACCTATTCTTATAAGCTTCCCTTTTACCTCACTTGCTCTTTCTCTTTTTACAATGGTAACTATATTACTTAACTTTTCTAAATGAAAAGTTTCCTCTTCTGATAAATTTAAATCTTCTACGAAATATCTATTTACAGATAAATTATAGTCATTTTCTATAATTTCATTTACGGAAACATATTTCAAAAATTCGCTTCTACCATCTGATTTTAATGATTTTAAAACTTGGTCTACATCTAATATATTTTGTTTATTTCTTTGCTTTGAAACCATATTAGAGGCATCAACCATCTTAATTTCTTTATGATTATGTTGTTCTTTACTGATAATAATTAAATAGGAGCTAATTGCAGTAGAATGAAAGAAATTATTAGGTAACTTAATTAATACCTCTAAATAATTATTACTTAATAAGTATTTTCTTAATTCAATATTATCCTTTGTTTTACTATACAACAAACTCTCTGGCACTGTTAATATAGCTTTACCAGTATCATTTAATTTTGCTATTGATTGCCTTGTAACAAAAGCATTAAAATTAAGTTTAGATAGTTTTGGTTGATAAAAACTTATTTTAGCGGCACTTGATTTCCAATTTAAGTTAAATGGAGGTGAGGAAATTACAAAATCATATTTTAAAGTATTTGATTCCGATAAACTCATAATAGAATCACCATTAACAATAACAAAATTTTCTTTTTCAAAAATCAAAAATCTTAATTCTGCTAAAATTGCGGAATCTGTGTTTATTTCTTCTGCATAATAATTACCATAATTATTAATATTCAAACCTATAGAACACATTCCTGCAAATGGGTTATATATTTTAAACTTTTTAGAGTCTGGTAAAAATGAATGCATTAATTCTGTTAACTCTTTTGGCTGTGTACTATCTTTATGATTTCGACTACTTCGCTCTACCAAAAGTGAAATACATTGATTTGTTATTTCTTTATAATATGTTTTAAATACATCATCCTTAATTCCATAAATAAGTCCCAAACTATCCGATATAAATGGAATTAGATTAGGATTGAAGATCTTTTGGTCTAAAACCTTTAACCTCTGAAAAATTCTTTTTGAAAATACATTTTTTAAAACTGCATCACTTAATTCAAGACTAGATTGGCTATAGTTTATGAACTCTTTTTTTCTTAATAAAATTAAACATAAATTGTAAAAAGTATAGTCATACACATTAATATTCCTTTCAAGGAGATTGTAAGATGTATGTATTAAAGAAATTGTTTCTAAATATTTTGATTTCATATATTCTTTATAATTCTAATTTACAATATTGTAAATACTCTGTTATTATTTTTAATTACTCTGCAAACATAGAATACACCAATGCACTATATCTGCATCAGTTGTAATTATCTATATTTTTGTTTAGAATTTCTACAATTTCATTTTTTAATTCAAGTGGTTCAATAACTATAATTTCATTTCCAAAAGACAACAGTAACTTCTTTAACTCAAAGTTTGGTATTACATCTATAGAAAAAATGAAGGTATTCTCTGTAAGCTCTATTTTCTTTTGCGAACCATGTAAAGGTTTTGTAATTATATATGGAGCTAATGCTACACTTGCGCTTAATTTTATTTTTATTAAAACTGCATTTAAAGGTTTGGTTACCCCAATAAAATCATCAAAATATTCTTCAAAATCTACTAATTCACTTTCGTCAAAAAAGTCAGAACTTTGTTCTATAGATTTTATTCTGTCTAAAGCTAAGTTGGTTAAATTACTGTAATCATTATTTTTCCCAAATAGAAACCAACGATTATTGTATTGTTTTAAATGGTAAGAATGAAAAAGAATATTTTGTGACACATTACTTTTAAAGGACTTATACTCTATAATTAATGTTTGTTTATTCTGAATAGCTTTAAATAAAGGCGTAATAAATTCTGTACCTATTAAAAACTGGTTATTATCGAAACTAATAACTTCTTGGTTTTTATTATATAGACCAAAAGTCTTGTCTAATTTAGGAATCAATTCATTTACCCATTCAAATTGTGGCAACCCTTTAAACCTTGATAAAACCAACATTGCAGATTTTAATTGTTCTGCTTCTGCATCATTTAATGGCTGTTTATTTATTGAAAAAGAAGCATCTGTATATCTATAAAAAGCTCTTCTTCCATCCTTTACTTTTTCTAAAGGGATAGACCAACCTTGTTCTGACTCCATAAACTTAATATCGTCATATAATTGCCTTTTTTTAATTCCGTTTGATATAGTGTCAAAATTAAAAATTGCTTCATTACAAGCTTCTAATAGGTCTTCTATGTAGTATCTCTTACCATTATTAGAAAAACATTTATCTAATGTTTGGTATCTAATAATTGCGTGTTTGTTGGTAGACATAGCTTTTTAAAGTTTCTTTTTGTAAACATAAAAAATACTGTGCATATAGAGTGCATAAGTTACCCATAATATTATTAGTCTAATTTTAAATAAAAAAAAAGGGAGCCTAAACTTAGTCATGGTCGGAAGAAATTCCGACCATTTTTTTTTAGGTTTCAAAATGATCTAAATTTCCTTTACATTTTAT
>TARA_R110002126_G_scaffold50685_9_pt1 | contig 16747 bp, 33 predicted proteins | sample TARA_R110002126 | Tara Oceans TARA_R110002126 (sample SAMEA4397536) | marine metagenome | biome: Polar Biome; feature: [DCM] deep chlorophyll maximum layer (ENVO:01000326); material: water (ENVO:00002006), including particulate matter (ENVO:01000060) such as... | depth 30 m
CAATAGCGGAGGGTCCACTATCTTTTGACCCGCCCGGATGACAGTCTTTGACATCTCGTTAATCATCTTGATCTCTGGGAGAACGGTCATAGCCGGAGATCGGCCATAGGTTTCCCGGGGTCCAGTGACGTAACGAGATAGAATATAGGGGTTATCATCAAACCCGCCCTCAACAATGAGGTGTTTTGTTTTAACTTCAAAATATCCGGAGAACCAAGCAGCGTTTAAACGGTCCTTGTTAGCAACATCCCGGTCAGTCCGAGGCATCACAACATGGAGCAGCTTGACCCGAGTATCAGGTTTGTCTTCAGCTTCCTTGCGGAGATCGGAAGAGAGGTCCTCATCATTGAACATCCTCATTGCTTGCCGCGCCGTCACTTCAAATTTACGAAATACAGTGTCAATTGTTCCTTGCTCATCCTGGGCCAGATACAAATCAGCAAGGTGGATTGCGCGATAACGCATTCCCCGAACTGGGTCCTCATCAACGAACATGCCACCGGTTCCAAATGCTCCGAGGCTCATGTAACTTTCGTGCATCTGGCTGGCGAAGTTTGCCTTGGGGCTGTAGCGGGTTTGAAATAGTAATTCATTGACATGATCAAACCAGAGCCGGACATCATCATCAGCGTTGAGCGTTGGATTGTTAGCCCGGAGAGTATGCCATGTTGCTCCCCGAGGGGTCAGGAGGCTTTCAACCGCAGAAGCAAAGCGCTCCAGAGCCAGAACAGCAGTGGCGTCATAAAGTTTTTGGGTCCGCTTATCTCCAGGGGTCCGCTCTCCGGTGAACTCAGCAGAGCGCGGGAGTACCCTTTCGGCAATCTCATCCCAATGGGTTTCCCAGTTTGCGCGGCCTTTGCGTAAACCTTCAAACCGTTTAAACAGGTCGTTGGTATTTTCTGAAATCTCCATTATATTCCCATCAGAGTATTTTTGCGAAGTGCGTCAACATCAGTATTCTTTGGGACGCCTTGCAAAATTGTTGAAGCGAGTTGAGTGCCGCCGCCAAAAGTGGATTTGGAGAGCCGCTGCGCTTGGTCAAGCCGCGCTCCTGCCCCGCCAGAGGCTTGTTTTTTCCCGCCGCTCAATGGGTTCTTTGGATCCAGAGCGCACATATTAACCGCCCAACAGTGTCCGGGTGCCGAGATTGGCCTCCTGGGTTACACCCCGAGGACCCGTCAAAATATTGCCCCGCCGTCCTTGAACCCTGGCTCTGCGCCGGGACTGATCACCAGAAACAATCGTGCCATCATCTGCAACGGGAGCAGGGGCAGGTGGGGGAGGTGGGGGAGGGGCTGCGGCTGCTGCCGGAGCGCGTGAACGAGATCTTGGAGGACACATGATTTTTTTCCTTTACCCGCCGAGCAGGGTTTTGGTTCCAACAGAAGCGTCAGCGGTATCGCCTAGCGCTCCGGAAAGAATGGTTGATTGCCGCCCTTTGGCAGCGAGACGCCGCTTGCGAACATCATCCGCAACAGCATTGACTTCAGGATCATCTCTGGCCGGTGGCGGCTCTGGTGGCTCCGGTAGGGGGGGAGGAGCCGGGAAGGATGGAACCTTTGGGGCAAATGGGCCTATACACATTTTTTTTCTCCAATCTGGATAGCGTCCAGGAGTAGCAGTGGAATTTTTTTCTGGTTGGTCCGTAGTCTTCAAGAGTGGCTTCATATTTAGCGCCAAGCATCTCAAGCCAGCGGTGAGCAACGTGATGCCCCTCCATTGACCAGCAATCAGCGCGGACCGCACCAACCTCATAAATGGTTTCTATAACTTCAGTCTTCAGTCTCCGGGTCACCGACAAAGCCACCTTGGGCCATTGATCGGTGGCAAACATCCAGACACTCCAGCACTTCGGTCTGGTTTGCGTTGCTCCATATGCGGCAACAGGAACGCCCCCAGAAAGTGCAACAGTCGCCAAACCGCCAGCTGCAATTACTACCGCTGCTAAGTTCTCCGGGGTCCCGCCCCATATCAGTGGTAAAATTTCTTCAGCATCTAATTCTCTCATATTCCGGGCAATATGGACAACATCCGAGTAACATGTAGGTACAAATTCAACCAAGTTCATTGTAATCGTCTTTTATCACCGGCTGGCCACCAGACATCTTGCCGGTCCGAGCCATAGCAGAGAATTCATCTGCCGGTCTGCCGTCCCTAATTCCAACGGCAAGATAGCGAAAGCTGTCCGCAGCATGGGAATTATGATCATGTTTTGGCCGGTCAGCCCAATCACCAGTGCGGTCATTGAAAATCCGGTGGTAGGAGCGCAGCTTTTTCAGGCCGTCAGAACAACTACCCCTATCAAAATAGCATCTTGGAATAACGGCTCTGACTGCTTCAATCCCATCTTGAATGGGTAGTTTATGTACAACGGTTGGCCGTATTCCAAGACCCCGGAGTATCTCATAACGAGACATTCCAGAACCTAATTCACGAACCATGACATCATGGGGGAGGTAATGTTGCCCATAAACATAATCACGGTTTTTTAATTCTGCAATATAATGGTGCAGCCCCTCTCCAGAGGCTTCAAAATAGTCAATAACTCGAACAACAGGCTCACCGCGCATCTGCTGGTAGAACCAAATCGCAGTGCTGTCAGCAATTCCGAGGTCCCAGGCGGTGTGAACCTCCAGATTTGGCTCCCAGGGAACCGAACCAATGCGGCCATCAATATCAGCCTTGTCCAGCAGGGAGGCATAATAGGCTCCGATTAATGCTGCGGACCAGCTGACTTCAAATTCCTGATCATATTGCGAGGGGTCCATTGTTGCCTTGGCGGCATCAAGTTCCTTTTGAGCCAAAACCCCTGTCTCTGAAGCAGGGAAGCGCATGCAATACCACTCAGGGTTGCCAGCTTCCATTTCCTTCTTGGCAATATCGTAGATTTCTTTAAACTGATTTTCCCCCCGAGGGGTTCCAATCCATAAACATTTACCATCCCCAAAATCTGAGAGGGCTGGCCGGATGATCTCCGGGAAAAGCCTTGCATTCATGTCGGCATATTCGTCTAAACAAGCGGCATCCAACCGAAGTCCGCGCAAACTATCGGGATTTTCTGCTCCCAAAAGCCAAATCCTGCGGCCATCAGGTAGATCACACCGTAATTCTGCTTCGTTAAACTTAACACCAGGGATAACCCCCGCATAATCCCGGAGCATAACCCAGGCAATCCGCTTGGCCGCTCCATATGTCGGCGCAATATAAGCTCCCTGCGCCCTTGGTCTGGGACACATAATGATTTCTCTGAGCAGCCAATTAACCGCCATGACCGTCTTGCCAAATCTGCGGTGGCAACTCGCAACAGTAAACCGTTTAGCCTCCTGGTGGAACTTGTCCTGCAAGGGCCTTGGGTGATATGGTATGGTAATTTTCTGCTGGTCAGCCACGTTTAAACACCCTCCACAAAAAACATCAGCAGCGTCCTCCGGTTCCCCCGGTGCCTTGCCACTGTATGTTCATTCTCCACCGCATCATCATAAATAATTAAATCCCGGTAATGATGCAGTGCAGTCTCTGGCTGGTCCCTAAAATAAAAACCCCCGCCAGTATATTCACTTTGCGGGGTAAGAACCACTCCAGCAGAAAACTTACACCAAGCCATGTGGCTCCCTGTCCCCGTATCACGGTGCCAAGGACAACCTTCCAGCCGGTGTTCAACCCGACAATAAGCCGGTTTCTCTGTAGAAATATTCGCCAGACCCTGAACCTTGTCTACAAGGCCAGTAATCAATGGATCCCCAAAATCATGGTAACCAATATCCCCAGCAAGCTGGAGAGCCTCAGAAGCCGTTAGAGCGTCTTCAACTAACTTACGCAACCACCTTGCCGCCAAGACGGCGCAAACCTACTGAGCGCTGATCTAAACGCTGCTGAGAGGTATCTAACTCAACAACAGGAGCCTCCTCAACAACAGTTTTAACTTTTGGTGTTGATTTTTTAGCGGCTTTCCGTTTTTCCTTTAAAAGTGCCATGGAAATCTCCTGAAAAAAGTTTGGTAAAAATTGGTGTCGGAGTTGGAGTGTGGACCCTACATAGTGTGGTGGGCCAGAAAAATCCCGGGGTACCCCCCCCCTGCCGCACAATGGCGGAAAATAAAGCTTTTTTAATTGAAATCACATGTTGTCAAGTTCTATAACGTCCGTCTGGCCCCTTGACGTATAGGCTGTAACCGTTGCTCACCTTGGGTTTGAGGGTGATAGGTCAATAGTATTGTTGTTTTTTTGTCGGTGCGCGAGAGAGTGCAGTCACCTATCAACAACAACAATCAATTCACCACTTCATTACTCACTGCCACATCCAGCACTGCATCTCGTAGGTCTTCAACCGCAATAGGCTGTTGCTCCCAGCCAATCACCATAGGTCCAGTATGCTCAATAGCTTGCTTGTCCTTGTAACGATTGTCTATCTTTGAAAGCTTTGCATTTGCCTGATGTCCCATGTTGTTGGCTGCGGTCACTATGGCCTGTAGCCTCTTAGGATCATCAACAGAGGCTGTTCCGTCAATAACTGACCTCTGGGCATCAACTGCCTCATCAGCCTGTATCAGCGTTCCTCTGATCCTTGCGCGGTGCATTCTATCATCCATCTTATCATCAGCACTCAACCAACTCATCAATGACCTAATCGAAGGCATGTGATCATCACGGCAAACACCAGTGAGCGTTTCACCGGAACTAACCCGAGTAATGATTTCCTCAACCATCTCATCAGTTTGAATTGTTTTACCAGCCATTAGCCACCTCAAAAAAAAGACCGGTGAGTTGATGCACCGGCCAAAGTTTAGGGAGTTGTTTTGAAAGGAGTTGGACCTGCCAGGGTCGCAAGTTGCATATTGACGCTTTCATTACCATCGACTTGATCTCGCTGTCAACAACAAAATCACAATTTGTAGTATTGAACCAAACCAGCCAACGCTAACCGTAGTGCTGCCATGCCATCCTGTTGTCTTTTTTTACTGTCCTTAACACCTTCCCAACTCCCAGCATTCTCACAATGCCCAACAACGTGTTCAATGATCCTGGACAGTGGAAACCCAACAAATGCAACGGCATCGCGAATATGTTGCTTTGCCGATTGCATCCTGATTTGAGCATCAATATTTGGCACAAGTCCGGGGTTTTCATCAAACCTCATTGTGGCATAATGGGCTGATAAGCCAGCCAACCGGAAATGCGCTGCAAAGTTCTCAGCAGCTGCAAATTGCACCTGGGAGATCAACTTTCGTGAATAATACGTTGAGATTGGATCAATCGTAACATTTCGTAACTTTTTAATCCCAGCACGTTCCGTTTCAGTCTCAACATATTTCCCATGTTGCAACTTCTCAGCTGGTCCATGATCCGTTTCAATCCTCACCTTTCTTTTACGTTTCGCCACGTTTAAATACTCCTAAGCATAAATAAAATAAACTGGCAACTAATTGATCTCTGCCAAATTGCCAATTTAGACGGCCAAATTATTTGATGGTCAAATCCCCAGCAAAGCGGAAATCCCGGTAATAATCGGGATGCCGCCAGTTGAGACAATCAAAATGGAATTTCATCACCCAGATCATCAAGCGCTGACCCAGCATCAGGTTTTTTCTGCTGCTGCGCTGGCTGCTGTTTCTTTTCAGCATCCCAATCCTTTGGCTCAAAGCAGCTGATGATCACACTGTCCCGGTTCTCTGGATTTGGCACACCAGCTGGATTGAATGTCCGATTGAGAATGATAAACATCCCGTTATCGCCCTCCATCAGCTTGCCAACATTGACATATCTGCCCTTAGTTTCACCAGCATTATTGGTGTATTCACTGACCTTGACGGTCAAATCCTGTAATACCTTAACCATTTCATATCCTCTTCAAAGTTTTAGCCAATATCCCGGTAATATTACTAGGTATTTCCTTTGGCCCTCTCAACAGCGCTTCGAGCATCAATTCCCTCTTAGCACTCCAAAATCTCAATTCATCATTCAAATCATACCATGTTGGCCACCACTTTGACCTGTCCGGCCAATTCTGCAAAACGTGGACAACAACATCCGCAGGAAACAGCCGTAATTCATCCATGTAAATTGTAAATTGCAGCGTGATTTCTTCCGTTGTCATGTTCCTGGCTGCTGTCTTCACCTTCATCCTGGTCAACTCCAACTTGATCAAATCTGGTGGCAATGGCTCCAAGCTTGCCTCCAACAGCGCCACCGCTTTCTGGTAATCCCTCTCCGGGACTTCCTGGGTCATGATGTATTTTGTTACTTCGTAATCTCGATTTACCTGACTGCAAAGGGACTGTTGCACTGACTGCGGCAACAATGTCTGAAGGTCCCGTTGAACCTCTTGAGGAGTTTGGATTAAATTCTGGTTGCCTCCTGATCCAATTTCGCCAAGTTGCTGGCCAATCTGATTTTCTTCCTTTTGTTCCTGGGGCTGCTGCCCAGTGATCTCTAAACTTTTCGATTTCATCATAAGCTTTCACTTCTCCAAGCTGTTCAATTGCAAAATTCAATTCCTTGTCTTCAGGCCACCACTTTTCTGGCAACCTTTCCCCCTTCCCTTTTGCCTGTTTCTTTTCAATTTCTTTGGAGATACCTTTAGGTATCTCTTTCTTCTCTTCTTTATCTTTAACTTTAATAGTATCGGTTCCGTAATACGGACGGGATACGTCCGTATCAGTGGTTTCTTTTGTTTTCAACCACCTAGCATTGATGTTCTGCGTAGCTTTGTCCGACTTTGCTGACAACCTAAACCGCACTTTTGTTTGCCCCTTTTGAAATATTTTATCCCCGTCAATGGTCCAAAATTCCATGATAGTATCCTTAATTCGGAGCCAATGGTTCATTCTCAAACCAGCATATCTAGCCAGCTTTTTGTCATCATTTGGGAGGTTACAATCAGGGGTTCGCCACGCTGCCATCAGCAGCAAAAGATAGGCTCCATGTTCCTGAGTTGTGAGGTGAGTGGTGTCAGCAATATAATCATTGATCACCAGGGGCATATAATGAAATTTAGCCATATTTTTTCCCTTGTGTTCCCTTGAAAGATTGGCAACGAGCCGTAAGGGAATAAAAACCGGCCTTTCCTTGGGAGCAACCCCAAGGCTTTTTTCGCTGCCAAACACTATAACTCATTTTGATCGTTCTTTCAACACTGAGGGATTAGCCATTGACGCCGCTGCCATGCAATAGCGGTCCCCATAGCCAAAACTTTTCCTGTAACAGGTATTCAGAAACTTGTTCCGGCTGACAACACCAGCCAGATTTACCGTGATTTGCTCCCCAGCTGTTGCCTTCATCTGCTGCCGGTCCACATGGCAGAGCAGCGCAATATCCGAATTAAAGTCCAGCAGCTGATTAAATTTGAGGATTGGCGGGTCATACTGAGTGGATTTGATCTCAATACCCCAGCCATTGAATGTAATATCCGGCTGGTGACCGTCCCCACTTTCCCCATAAAATTTATTGTCAACTTCTACACCGTAATATTTAGCAGCAGCCAATTCTGCCAAGGCCCCGGTGATATGGCCATCATAGTTGCTGATGCCTGGGCCAAATGACGGCTTAATCCCAGCTGCTACCTTTGGAGCGTCTCTGCCATGAGCGATTTCCACCGCTTCCATGATCTCTTCCCGGTTTAAAATAATATCAACCATTAAAATGCGCCCCCATAATCGTGCCAAGCTGCCCACTGTCAATGTAACCCTCCTCTGTGGGCTGGCCATCCAGGACAATCTCCCCCCCAGCTTCAAAATCCAGAACATCGGCATGATGTTTCAGTGACATTGACAAATGAATACAATGCCCATTCCAGTTAAAATCTCGCAACCCCCGGAAGTGGGACTTGATATATGTAGTGCCGGTTTGTGTTTCCCGTTTGTGCGTCCTTACAATATGGAAAATCTTTTTCTTATGACCCTCATCGGCATAAACAGGGATTCGGTCTGCAAAAAAATACGGTGTTCTCAACATATCTACACTGAACACGGCAGTAACACGGTTTTTAGCCGCTGCAACCCGAATACCACTATGTGATTGCTCATAGAAACCAGCCAAAGAACTCAAGATAAACGCCGCTTGTTCCTCGACAGATTGAGGGCCATCAACCCGCCACCCTTTATCCAGGGCTTTGTCCAACAATAGCCCGTATGTTGCCTTTTTGACCCTAGCTTGTGATCTAAAATGTTTCTTCCAATACCAGTATTTTGCCGGGACCACTGCACTGTCAGCGGTAACGACTACATACCCGATAATTGGGTGGCCGTAATCATCTCCGCGATAAGTGTCTTGGACAAAATTGGTCAATTCGTAGAGATCTCCAGGTACTGGTTTCAACACATTACATGGCGTTTTGGACAGCTTCCTAAAATATGCGAATTTGGGGGACACACTGACATCATCATTCTGATGCAAATATGCGACTGCGCCAAACCCAGGACGCTTTTTTGGATTATGCCAGCTTGTGGGCAACCTTCCGCACTCAGTTTTAGTGTCATCTGGGATTATTGATGCGCCGATTTTGGAGTACATGACATAAGCTTCGCTGTCGTATTTTTTCATATATTTGATGTATCTGAAATAGTCATCTAGCTTGTCCAGGATGTCCTTTTTGAAAGTCCACCTACCATGCGTATCCTCATCACGCCGCCGCTTTTTATTGGCCTTAACTTGCTCCATACCCTGAAAAAAATACGCCAGGATAAATTGATAAAATTGCTTTACTTTAGCCATCTTCCTCTGCCTCCAAAACTCTCATCTCTTCTCTGAGCTTCCACACCTCATCCCGGCGCTCCCCTATTTTCTTGGTCATCCCAGGACTATCATTGTTTTCTGCAATGGCCAGCTGGTACTCAGCCCAGTTGATCCGCTCCTCCAGGAGCTGCCGCTTACCCAAGAGCATCACCTGATAATCTGTTTCTGCTTCCCTTGCACATTTTGAACATGCGTCCGTCCCTCCTATTGTTACAATTTCAAATACCCAATCAGAATATCCCGGCTCTATTTGGAACCAGACTTCCCTTTTGATTTTTTTTGGTTCTTTTTGGATTTGCCCTGATCCCTGGCAGACTTGGCAAAAATTCGGTCCCATCCTTCCTTATACTCCTTTGTTGGAACTGGTATTGTCCACCAGCGGTTCCTGGTGTCTGGGGTTTTGTGAAATATATCAACCACGTTTCAACCCTCTTTCAGCCAACATTGCATAAAATTCTACACCCTCAGAGGCATTGGCTATCTCCCTGATCTCATTCAGCGCTGCCCTCATTCTCTCGTTTTCGATATTCATCAATGACAAAGTATCCAGCAGCGCAGCTGTCCGGTCATCTAATTCGTTATCGCTCATTTGGTGATCTCCATAATTTTAACATGGGGGTAGAGAGCCTCCACCAGCTTTTTCTTCAGCCGATACATAGGCGTTTTCATTCCTTTAACGTCCTCAACAACAAAAGCGCAGTCCTGGATATAACGGAAATCAGCCTTGTAGAAGGCGCAGAATTTATCATTGATGGTGATGTCATAGCGCGGCTGCATCTCCAGGTCCTTGATCACACCAGCTGCCTGGAGGAGTTTCAATTCACCATATCTCCGGGCCTCCGCTTTGCTGTCAAAGGTGATCCCATCCACAACGGTTTTGACCGCGCCATATTTACTCCGGCGCATCAGCAGCATCCTCAACCAAATCAGTGGCGTTTTTCAAAACTTTGAGATGTTTTATCAGCGCATCCTCTAAAATTCGGGTCTGTGGGACCCCTAAACGGTCCGAAATGTCCTTTAATTCAAAAATAATTTGAGGCCGCAAACCGAAGGTGACAGGGCGTTTGGTGTCAATTCCTACTTCATACATAAAAAAACTTTCATTTATTTTGTTCTTACCACTTGACAACATAGTATAACATGCCTATTTTAAGAATGAAAGAGAGAGAATTAAAGCAACATTGAAAGGAAAGAAATGAAACAGTTGGTCGCTCCTGAGTTTGCCTCCGCCGAAAGTTTTGCTGAGATTGGTATTTTTGATCTGACAGAAGTTTTAATAAAAGTATCTAGCCTGACCATCCTGGTCGTTTTATCCCTGATTGCAATGAAAGGAATTATTTAATGAAAGTTGCTCTCGAAAAATATGGCCTCAAAGGAGTTATTAAGGGCCTCACAATTTCAGAGGAAATGAATTTTTCCTCCTGGGAGGATGCTTGCGATTGGGCTGGGGTTTGCACCAATGCTGCGAGTGTCCCGTTTGTCATCCTTGAGATGATTAATCTAGAAACTAAAGAAAAGGAATTTTTCTAATGAAAGCCAATGCAAGAAAAGCTTTTGAAGCTTTGAAAAAAATTGGAGCGCCGGTCAGTGAAAATGATTGGGGTTACAATGAATATTTCATAATCAGCGGTGAGGATAATTACCCGGAAATATGGGCTGATTATTACCGCGAGTTTGGAGGCCCGGGCCTGGATGATTTTGGGGTCAGCTTAAAGATCAACAAAATCCTGGATAAGTTTGGCCTGTTTGGCGAATGGATCAACGCTGGAGTGTTAGGAGTTTATGATGCTTAAAATAGAATTTGAAACTGGCAATGATGCCTTTGCAGATGAAAATATCTGGAGCGAAATTAAGGCGGTTCTGGATAAAACCTGGGAAAATCTTTCAGAAGGAAAGTCCCCCATAAAAGACAGTAACGGAAATACCATTGGATATGTTGAATTTGAAATGGAGAAAAACTGATGAAATGCTCAATTTGTTTTAACGAAATCGAAAAGGTCCGGGACCCTGCCACCAATGAGGTGATCTGGGATAAGGGAAACAATGCGGAGCCTGTCAACTCTGGGCGCTGCTGCAATGATTGCAACGGAATGGTTGTGATCCCGGTCCGGCTTGGACTTTGGGCTGGACGAGATGAGGTGGCAAAATGATGACAGTCTCGCAATTGGCCGAAGCCATTTATGTGATCACGAACCCCTATGGATTTCGGAAATCATATGTTGACCTTTGTTACCGAGTTTTAAAATCACGAAACCTACTGGAGAAAATAAAATGAGTACATTGAAAGTTCTTGGAAGTAAAAATCTCACTACTGGCGAAAGCAAACTGGAGAAAAATTACCTGACCAGAGGCAAACCGGAACCCGGGAAGCTTTATTCGCTGACCGGAGGCCCAGGGACCCCATCAATTGCGGCTGGCAACAGCTGGGCAGAGAGCGAAGTGGAGAGCGTTTAAACATGACCGAATATGTCACTGGTTCCTATTATAATTTTAACTTTGAGGAGATTGAAATGCCATATGGATGGATTATCACGAAAGACAAAGTCAGCGAGGGTGCTGATGAGGGAGTGGCCGGTCCCCGGGGGATTGAGGATAAGGTTTTCTTGCGGCTCAAAGCCGGGGAGGGTCTGAAGTGGCGGATGCGGGATGATGACGGCGAACTCTACTACGAGGGCAAATATATTGGAGATACCTCAGAGGACCTGTTCTCTCCGCTGGATGATTTCGGAATGCCGAATGCTGGCTGCACCGATATTGAATATTTTGAAAATGGGAAATGGGAGTACATTTAATGGAAAAAGCAATTATGAAAGTTTTGAACTCAGGAGGTGGCCTCCTGGGCTACCTGGAAAAATTCACTGATACGGAGACGGAGAGCTTCCCCTGGGAGGCATACAGTCTGAATTATGCCCCACCCCCAGTTGGCGGGGTCAGGACCCCTCCAGGGCGCGGAAAATGGCTGGGCGCATTTGATAAAAAAACAGAGGCAATAAAAAAAGTTGAAAATAATGCTCTTTAGCACTTGACAGATAGGGCAACACTTGATAATTAAAGAGTGAAAGAAAGGAGATCACATGGAAAAAGAGTTTTTCACCAGCCGAGGGGATCCAGCCAGGGGCCTCTCCTCTGCCGAATTTGAGAGGACTGAGAAAATTTTAACCGAAGCAAAGGAGTTGTGTGCATGAGAAATTTAGACGAGTTGACCACCCGGGAAATGACGGATGCGGAATGGAAGCGCTTTATAAAAGAGTGGAAAGCCGGGAACGCAGAATTTCTGGTGATTGAACTGGGTATGTCAAAAAAGGAAGCCAAAGAACAGGCCGAATATGAATTTGAGCGCTACTCCGGGCAGGAGGGCTACACTGGCCGGGATGAAATGATTTCAATGAAACGTGAATTTAAAAAAGATCAGGAACGCGCAAAAAAATGGGAGGAAGAAGGAGACGGAAACCTGGAAGCCGAACAGGAAAGAAAAGCCGAACAGAACTACGAATTTGGCGGTTTGCTTGTGAATGCCGCTGATGATGATGATTGTCCCTTTTGAAAGGAGTTGACATGAAAAAAATGAACCGAGAAACTTGGTTAATGAAAGGAATTGAGGCGGTGCGCCCAATGTTTGAAGAGTTGGGAGCCACCATCCCGGAAAAGGTCCGGGTCACTTGTGGCTGGCCCAGTCGGTCAGCAGGGGCCTCTAAAAAGCGCAGGATTGGTGAGTGCTGGTCCTCCACTGTTTCCGGAGACGGAACGGCTGAGATCATTATATCAATGGTTCTGGAGGACCCGATCACGGTCCTGGATGTCCTAGTCCACGAATTAGTCCACGCTGCGCTGCCGGATGGAACGGGCCACGGTCCAAAATTTCGGAAGCTTGCCTTGGCGCTTGGCCTCACTGGTAAAATGACGGCAACGGAAGCCGGTCCAGAATTGGAAGCCAAACTTAAAAAGATTTACAAAAAGCTGGGCGAATATCCTCACGCCAAACTGGATTTCAGCAACGTCAAGAAAGCTGGAACCCGGATGATCAAAGCAGCCTGTCCCACTTGCGGATACACTGTCCGATTGAGCCGGAAATGGATTGAGGTGGCAACCCCGCGCTGCCCAGATGTAACGTGCATTGATTTTGATGCTGAAATGGAAGTGAGTTAAAAATGAAGTATGTAAGTTATCTCCGGGTATCAACTGATAAGCAGGGCCTCGCTGGGCTGGGTATGGAGGCCCAGCGCAAAGCCTGTTTTGATCTCGCAGCTGGTGACAGTATAGAGATCATTGCCGAGTTTTCCGAAGTGGAAAGCGGAGCAAAGCGTGATCGTCCAGAGTTGGCCGCAGCGCTGGAGCTATGCCGGAAAGAGAAAGCCACCCTCCTGGTGGCCAAGCTTGACCGGCTGGGCAGAACCGTTGCCGAGATTGCCACCCTGCTGGAAAGCAGCGTTGAAATCAAAGTTGCCGACATGCCTTATGCTGACAGGTTTAACGCTCACATTGTTGCAGCGGTTGCCGAGCAAGAGCGTTTAAACATCTCCAATCGGACCAAGTCCGCGCTGGCCGCTTTGAAAGCCAAAGGCAAAAAGCTGGGCAGCAAGAACATGAGACAGGTTTCAGCAAAGGGCAGAGCAGTCCGGACCAAGGCCGCAATGGAAGCCTCTGAGAATGTCTACCCAGTAATTGAGCGGATCAGGTCCTTTGGGATCACAACAATGCGGGGGATTGCCGCTGAATTAACAGACCGGAAAATCCCCACCGCATCAGGGCGTCCAAAATGGCACCCGCAAATGGTAAAAATCATCATTGACAGAATGGAAGGAATGGAAAGTGTTTGAAGCATTTAGCGAAGTTCTAAAATCGGAGCGGCCCAAGGGGTATACATCCCCGAAGCCTTGGGAGTTGGTTGTCTCATCAATAATTGTGGCAGTTTGGCTCTTTGGAATAATTTTTGCCGTCTTAATAGTCGGCTCACTCTTTGAATAGGAAAATATAATGGTTGGAAAAGTAACAGATAATTGCAAAGCATCAGCGTCACTGCTGCCAGCAATAATGGGCCACTCTCAATGGTCAACACCAAATGAAACATTGGATGGCGTCTTGGCGCATATCTCCGGGACGGCTGAAGAATGGACAGGAAACGAGGCAACAGGCTGGGGGAATACTTTGGAGGGTGTTGTAATTTCCGAGACGGCCAAGCGTCTGAAAATCAGGAACTACAATCCTGAAATTGACTATGCCATCAAGCACCCGACAATTGAGTTGGAATGCTCCCTGGATGCAGAGGCAGATGGTGCCGGACAAATCATCCGGACAGATGCAGCCAATGGAATTTTCTGCATGGGCACAGATGAAATCAAGCTTGTTGGCAAGGGTGCGCTGGAGAGCAAGGTAACATCATTCCGGCCTGAGGATGTTCCTGACCTTGGCCGGGGACCTTTGCAGCTGCAAGGTCAGATGATGTGCGGAGGATATAACTGGGGAGCCATTGGCATTTTATACCAGGGCATTGCTCTTAGGGTTTTTGTCTTTGAGCCTCACGCGCCAACGATTGCGGCCATTGAGGATGCTGTCCGGGATTTTGATGACCGGCTGCGGAGCAATCCAACGCGCTGGTATGACATTAACAGCCCAGCGGATGCCGCTCTGATCTATGGAGAGGTTGAGGAGAGAGATAAACCGAAAGAATTGGATGACAGTTTCTTTGCTCTGGCTGATGAATACAACGGGCTGAAGTCTTCCATCAAGGAAGCCAATGCCGCCATTGATCTGATCACGGTTAAGTTCCAGGAGGCAATGGGCAACCATTCCACCGCCACCGTTGACGGCTATGAAATCAAATGGCCAATGCGCCACACCAAAGCACAGCCGGAGAAGGTCACTCCTGCAAAGGAAGCTACCTCCAACCGCCAGAAAACAATTACTGTAAAGGAAACCAAAGCATGAGTAATTCTCTTTTAGTACCGAAGACAATGAACGAAGCCATCAAATATGCAAAGTTGCTAGCCACCTCTTCAATGGTCCCCAAGCAATTCCAGGGAAAGCCGGAGGATATTCTGGTGGCTGTTCAATGGGGAGCGGAGGTTGGGCTGCCAGCCATGTCCGCGCTTCAGGGGATTGCCGTGATCAATGGAAGACCAACTATCTATGGGGACGCCGCGCTGTCCCTGGCAGTTGGGCATCCGCAATATGCCGGACATAAAGAATGGATTGATGGGGAGACGGCTCACTGCCTGATCCGCAGAAAGGTCAATGATGAGATGGTGGAGACTGAGAGAACTTTCTCAGTTGGTGAGGCCAAACGCGCTGGACTATTCGGCAAGCCCGGACCTTGGAAGCAATATCCAAACCGGATGTTGCAGATGAGGGCCAGAGGATTTGCCATCAGGGATGCTTTCCCGGATGCAATGAAAGGGGTCAGCATAGATGATGATCGGAAACCAGACGAGATGGTGGACGTCACACCGGAAAATCCGCTTGATGTTATCCAGGCTCCGTGGCCTGAAAAAGAGGCCCCCGCAGAGGCCGCTCCAGAGGAAGTGGTGGTGCCGGATGAGCCAGCGGTCCAGACTAAAGAGGAAGCCGCTCCAGCAGAGCCGGAACAGCCTACAGTGGACCTTGATGCAAAAGGTTGGGAATTAATCCTAACTGATGGTGAAGTCCAGGAATTTTACAGTCCAGAGGAGTGGGTTGAGGCAATTTTAGGCAAGTTTGCCGAGAGTGCTGACTTTGAGGGGAGTTCTTTTGAACACCGGAGGCATCTGGTTTCTGTCATCAAGAAAGATAATGATGATACCATTGACCGGTTGAAAGAGGAGAAGCCGGATTTGGCTGAAGGTTTGGGCAAGGGCTATATCAAGCTGATCAAATTACTATCCACAAAAGCAAAGGAAGCCGGAGAATGAAATATGGATTAACAAAACAGCAAGGCCGGTGCCTGAAGTTTCTCAAAACATATATTAAAGAGGAGGGATTGCCGCCAACCAATGAAGAAATCACTGGCGCTCTTGGATTGAGTGCGCGGTCTGGTGCCGTCAGGCTATTGAGGGGATTGGAAAAGCGGGGACATATTTCCCGGATCAAACATAAGACTAGATCAATTGCTCTGATCCCTGATCCTGATGAGGAGTTGGATAGCCTCCGGGAATTGAAAGCTTCCGTTGTCGGGTTTCTAACTGTCCAGCAGAAATGGCGTGATGAGATCACGGCTCACGGCTCTGAAGCGGCCCAAAGTTTGGAGACTGCCCAGGGAGTTGGGAGGGCGTTTAAACGCCTCAAGAAGTTGGTCAGATGACAATGGCAACTTTAATCATAATATTGCAACTAATCTTTCCTTTTGAGCTGCGTATAAATTTTGAAACGATGGACCAATGTCTAATGGCTATGGATAACACTTATTCATCACTACCCATTTCTATAAGCTGTGAGGAAATATGACGAGCAAATTGGAAAACCATAAAAAAGAAAAATCTGATGAATTAAAAGTTTGTTACCGTCATATGCACTACTACGATGGTGATCAGTGCAAAGAGTGCAATTACCTAGAATGGATTAGAGTATTAGAAAAGGATAAGACCAGTGAAAAAAAGAATTATTCAGATGCTAATCATAAGCATTCTCTGCGGTTTCAGTATGGCGACAAAAGCCGCTGAAGTAAAAAGCATGAATATGCTATGTCTTGATCGCGAACAGTTTTTAAATACTATTGGCAAGAACCAAAAATTGTTTCTAATAGGCACAATGTCAAACCCCGACAGTTTAGTTGAAGTGTATATGGGTGATGACTTAGGCTGGTCAGTTGTTGTAAGGTCTCACAGGGGAATATGCGTACTGGTGTCCGGCACTCAGTTATTTCCGGTTGATTGGTTCAAAGAGACTAAATTGCCGTAATCATCTTCTTTCCGCGCAGCGTCCTCTTGGCATATTTCGTCAATATTTCTCTTACAGCGTCCACATTGATAGAAATCATAAATCAGTTGTGGACGTGTAACGGAACCGCAGTAAGGGCAATCTTTCAATTCTGTAAACAATTATTTTCC
>TARA_R110002126_G_scaffold142546_2_pt1 | contig 16746 bp, 15 predicted proteins | sample TARA_R110002126 | Tara Oceans TARA_R110002126 (sample SAMEA4397536) | marine metagenome | biome: Polar Biome; feature: [DCM] deep chlorophyll maximum layer (ENVO:01000326); material: water (ENVO:00002006), including particulate matter (ENVO:01000060) such as... | depth 30 m
CCAAAGTTAAATTAACGGTGGTATTTGTATCTATAACTTCAATACATTGATTTAATTCTGGATTCGCCTTTAAAATTGGCAACGGATTTACGCTTAGTGAAATTGAATTAGAAGTCTCAGTACAAGCATTACCCAATCTATTTAAAATAACTCTGTATTGATTGTTGTTATAACTTAAAGGTGTATTTGTTATTTGTAAACTACTTGTTGAACTGCCATTATAAATGGCGTCATTTGCAATTGTATTCCAATTTATACCATCTGTAGAAAGTTCCCATTGAAAGCTATCTGCGGTTGAATCTATTGTTATAGAATTCGTTTCAGTTTCGCAAAAAACCACATCTTCGAAAGGAGTATTCAGTAGAATTGGGGCGCTCGTTACATAATCTTGATTTGGGTTTGTATACCCATCTGTGTTATTAATAACGCTACCATCAGCATTAATGGCAAAAGGAGAAGCATCTAAAATTCCATCATTATTTACGTCTGTAAAACCAGCCTCAGTAACATCAAAGCAGTTATCATCATCTGAATCTAATTCTACAAAATTAAAATCATTGTCGTTATCAGTATTGGCAATAGTATAGTTTAAGGAAAGTGCTTTTGCATCTGGTACAGTTTCTAAATTATCAACCAAACCATTAATTCCTGCAATTGCATTAGCATTATCGATAATACCATTAAAATCTGTGTCTAAATTATGGCCAGCTTCAGTGGAGTCGAAAATTCCATCATTATCAGAATCTAAATCTAAGTAATTTGGAATTCCATCACTGTCTGAATCTACGTTTAACAGACCATCAAACATATCGTCTAAACCGTCAGAATTAGCGTCAATTCCAGAGAGTGAACTTGGTTGAGGAAAAGCTTCGTTAACATCAGGTATTCCATCATTATCAGAATCTAAATCGAACATATTTTCCACGCCATCTCCATCAGAATCTAAACTAAAACAAGTAAGTTGAATATTTCCACTAAATGTTGAAGTTGCTGTAATTCCTGTTGACTGATGTTTGAAATCAATTTGATCAACTTGGTTGGCAACAAATTCAAATGTACTATTGACACCAGTAGTATTGGCTTTGTACTTAAAGTGGATTTCTGATGCAGATAAACTTGTAACTCCTGTTTCAAATTCTCCATCAAAATTAGTATCCACTAAAAGTTGATCGTCAGGATCTAAAAGTGTTATATTTTTATTGCTTGGGCCTATTTTTAGGATAAAAAATTCACCATCAGAAATAGTGTGGTTTAAAACTGTGTTTTGAGTGAGTCTAAAGTTTACGTTTTGTGTAAAATTTAATTCGTATTGTAATTTAGAATCAACAGCAGGATTTACTACGGATTGAAAATTACCAGAATTATCTGCAGAATAAGAATTACTTGTTTCTGACTCTGTATAAATACTAGAAATTATAGTTGAGTTTGTAGCGTCATCTTGAAAAATAATTTCTGGATTATTAATGTCAGTACTATTTACAGTGGCATTTCCTAATGATTCATCACAATTTAAAATACCATCATTATCAATATCAACATCTAAATTATCGATGATTAAATCGCCATCAAAATCATCAGGACATATACTTACAGGAATTTCAATAGACTCGAATGTGGTGTTTGTACACTCTATTTTACCTATTAATCGATATCTACCAGGTTCTGTTTCTAAGGGTTTATAATCTGTATTAATACTTCTAATTTCCCAACTTGATGAGGTTTCGTTGAAATATTGCCATTCAAAACTGTCAAATAAATCGGTATTTGCGGCTTGTAACGTTAAATTAGGAATACAATTTCCTAAAGAATTTACAGTGGTTTCAAAATTAATTTCTGGAGCTGCAGGAAAACCTGAATAAAAACTTCCAGAAGTGGCTGCCCCATTTACATTAAAATAAGCACAATACAATTCATCACTACTTGCTACGCTCACATTACCAGTAAGATTTGTAACTCTATAGGTTTCATAATCAGCAGTACCATCATTATTGATATCAACTCCAAAAGGTCCGGAAGTCGTAAAATTTGTAATAGGTTGCGAATTAATTGTTACCGTAGCGTTTGCATTGGTAACGATACTAACACCACCAGTAAATGTAACACCTCCTATATTTTCGATATTAGGTATATTATCTACTTTTCCGCGACTTTCACAGCTTAAAGGTGGTACAAAAAACATTCCTTGATTGGCTTCACTTGCACTTGCGCCAACGCCTTGATAGGCAAAAACAGGTTTTGTAGTTTCTACGTATAAGTTTCCATCAGCATTAAATTGATCACCTTCAATTAAGGCATAACCACCGGCAGGAATTTTAGCAAAAAAAGTAGTGTTGCCATTTACTCTAATTTCTGTATCATCTTCATGTGCAACAATTAAAACATTTTCCCAACCGTTTTCTCCATCGCCTTTTACAAAAATATATTCAGTGCCCACTTTATCTAGTCCTGCAATTTGGTCAATTCCATAATCTCTTCCTCCACCGTTATGAAAACTTCCGTTGGCAGAACCTGTATTTACAACTATCGGTTTATCAGCACTAATTAATGTACCAATTAATCCATCTTTATTTATAGTGTTATCTGCTGCATTTGTGGCTACTATATAACTTTCTCCTTCGTTTAAAATTGCAGATATTGGTAAGCTACCCGTGTAATTTTTAATTGATATTCCAGTAGGCAAGTCATCAAAAGAAACTTGAGTGTTATCTTCTGATGCCATTACAGAAATAAAGTTTAGGTAGTTGGATTGAGGGTTTTCATTGGTAAACATACCGGCCCTAAATATTGTTCCTAAGGCAGATGATCCTTTACTTACTAAAGCCCCAGCTTGTGCGCCACCACCTGCTAAAACTCGAATTGATACATAAATTACATCTGTAGCTTCTACAATATAACCTTTATTGTTTTGTACAGCGCTTGTTTGTCTCGAATCTACAAAAAGTTGACTATCTCCATTTCCTATAAAAATTTCTTGCGGATTATTTGCAGATACAATGCCAGTAATGTCATTAGTAGGAAAACCTACTTGCTGTATAGTGTAACTTACATCTTTATTGCTTGGTGTAGAAATGTAAAAATATTGATTTTCAGGATTTGCATTTCCCTCTTCAGCATAGGTTAAAGGTGGTACAAAATGTTTTTTACTTAATTGCGCAAAAGTTGTTTTAAAACACAGCAGTGTAAAAAAAGCAAGTACTAGATATAATTTAAATTTCAATGAATAAATATTTAAATAAATTGTTTGCTAAAAATAGTAAGAATTTAGCAATAAAAGAATAATCTTATTGTAAGATTAGACCCTTTTTTATTCATATAGTTTAAACCCTTTTTAAATTATTATAAATCTCTTTTTAATAGTAATTTGTAAGACAAGTAAATAAAAATAAACGTCCAAAAAGAAACGATTAAAATGTTCGATAAATCTACAGAATAACTTTTACTAAACGTTTCTCCCATTGTGTTTGCCGCAGATCGCACAGCACCAAGTCTCGAAAAAGGTTCTTTAATTAGGTTCGACATAGATTCAAGAGGCAGAAACTGCATAAATTTATCTACAGTATTACTGGTGTGTTCGTTTTCATTAAAATTCCAAAATAAAAAACCTCTGAACATATTTTCGAAAATTAACCAAACAAACATTGCGCCTACTGCAAAAGCTGATCGTTTAACTAAAATGCCTAAAAATAAACCAAAAGAGAAAAAGCCAACCAGTTTGATGAAAAAAGCGAATAAATATTCTAAATCGGAAACTATAATAGCAAACTCATTATAATCTGAATAAAACAACCCTAAGACAAGAGAAACGAAAAACACAAATACTGTTGAAGCCGCTGCAAAAGCGATAACTGTATAGAATTTAGAAAGGATAAATTCTTTTTTACTTAAACCATCAATCAAGTTTTGTTTTAAGGTTTTGTAACTGTACTCGTTAGACATCATTGATACGATTACTAATAACAAAAAGAATTTTAAAATTGCAGCAACATACGTATTAAAGTGCCAGATATATGGAAAGTTAAAAATACCAGCATCTGCCAAGTGTAATTTAAAGCTGCCAAACTCAAATTTTATAGCAGCTATTAGCGCAATTGATGTAAGCAAACCAAAGTAAATAATAGATAGTACTTTACTAGCGCTGTTGTATTTTAATTTATGAAATTCTATAGTAAGTAGTCTTAACATGACTTTTTTTGTTTTGGTTGAATTAGTTCTTGATTGTATTCGAACTGAGATTCGTTGGTTAGTTGCTGTTTGTTAAATCTAAGAACTGTTGCTCTAAACTGGGTTTACGTTTTACTAAATGATTTAGAATGAAACCTTTGTTAAACAATTCTTTATTAATAGACGCAGCTGATAAGTTTTCATTTAAAGTAGCAATAATGGTTTCGTGCTCTTTAGTAACTTTTAAAATAGCATTATGATTGTTTAAAAAAGCAACTAAATCAGCTTCGTTTTCCTCAACTTTTAGTTCTAACAAACCATTAGAGGCTGTCATTTCATCAACTCTTCCAGAATATAATTTTATTCCTTTTCTTATAACAACTACATGACTACATACTTTTTCAACTTCATCTAAAAGGTGAGAAGCCAAGAGAATGGTAGTTCCGTTTGCTGCAATTTGTTTAATGATTTCACGAATTTCGTGGATTCCTTGCGGATCTAAACCATTTGTAGGTTCATCTAATATTAATATTTCTGGATCATTTAACAAGGCAGATGCAATTGCCAAACGTTGTTTCATGCCTAAAGAAAACGTTCTAAATTTACTATGTCGTCTTTCAAAAAGATTTACGGTAGCTAATTTCTCATCAATTTTTTCGGTTGATATTCCTTTAATTTTACAAATCAGCGCTAAATTTTGAGTTGCAGTCATGTAAGGGTAAAAGTTAGGGCGTTCAATAATTGCGCCTACTTTTTTTAAAGCTTCATGGGTCGATAATTTTCCATTAAACCAAGAAAACTCTCCAGAAGTTCTGTTAACAACATTTAAAATAATACCCAGAGTGGTCGATTTTCCACTTCCATTTGGTCCTAGAATTCCGTAAACGTTCCCTTTTTGTATATCAAAAGAGAGGTTATTTACAGCGTGAACAACTCCGTATTTTTTATCTAAGTTTTTTAGTGATAAGATTGTTTCCAAAGAAATTGATTTAGTCAGTTATACCAAGTAAGACGACTAAAGTACAATTTTGTTACTAGAAAATGTTGAATTATTGAATTGTGTAAAAGTTTAATTGTGAAAAATCACAATTTTTTTTTACTTGATTTTAGCCTGTTTTCGTTTCTGCTTTTTAGAAAAAAACACTTTTCGAGTTTTAGGAAATGTTTACACTATTATGAATTCATGTGCCTTTTTTCTTGGCACTAATAAAAAATGTTTAAGTGTTAAAAGAACTAATTTAGTACACGCTTAAACAACTCAACAATTACGCGTCTATTTAATATTCATTAAAATCGAAATCATCAAAAATATCGAATTCATCATTTTCATCATGTTCTTCAAGATTGTCTGCAATAAATTCTTTTTCAGGCGCTTTTTCAGGAATTTCGCCAACAGTTAAAATAGTTTGTGGCAAATCTGTTCTTTTTTCTGATGATATCTCAACAACATCCACATAAAAAGTCCACATATTTAAAAAGTCATATACGTAAATGAGTTTGTTGTTTTCTTCAGGTAAAGTGTCAATTAAAATGCAAGTTTGCATCGATATTTCTTCGCCAGCTTCAGCCATATTAAATAAGGGAATTTCTTCACCTTGATTCCACTCATCATCCGTTCTGTAAAAAGAAGCCATTTCTTGCCCTTCAAATCCAAAAGTTTTAGCGATAGTGTTGTGTAAACTTTCTAAATTGATGCCGTCATCAACCAAAATTGTGCGAATAACATCTTCTTTGGTATCTAAAATAACACGTATTTTATACATAGATTTCTTAAATATAGGACTACAAAAATACGATAAATTATGCGTATTTTTACAATGATAAATTTCTATTAAATGGATACCAAAAAAACGCTTTTAGCCTTAAATAGTTTAAACAAAAACACGCTGATGGAAACTTTAAATATAGAGTTTGTAGATGTTGGTGATGATTTTGTAACGGCTAAAATGCCGGTAAACGCGGGTGTTCATCAACCTTATGGAATTTTGCATGGAGGAGCAACAGCTGCTTTAGCAGAAACTGTAGGCAGTTGTGCTTCAGTTTTATTTATAGATACTAAAACTAAAATTGTAAAAGGAATTGAGTTAAGTATCAATCATTTAAAAAGTAAAAAAGAAGGTACCGTTTTTGGTATTGCAAGACCGATTCATAAAGGAAGAACAACGCATTTGTGGGAGATTAAAATTGTAGATGAAAATGAGCAATTAATTTCTATTTGTAAACTAACAAATATTGTTTTAGATAAAAAATAGTTGATGAAGATTTTTGATAAAGCACGTAATTCTTATATAGAAAAATTACCTTTTGTAATCTATAGAAAACCCAATAAAAAAAGTGTTTCTGGGTTTTTTACGTCGGATGATAGTTTATATTACACCACTAATTTTTCGGAATCGGGTTTTGTATTTGCGCCTTTTAATACTGATGAAAAGGCAATTTTATTCCCTTTAGAAAAATCGGATTTTATTACTGAAACGTTAGTTTTAGAGGATGCTAATTTTATTGAAAATGACTTTGCAGTTGATGAAAAATCAAAAGAAAATCATCTTCAGATTGTTGAAAAAGCGATCAGAAAAATTAAAAATAGCGACTTGCAAAAAGTAGTTATTTCGAGAAAAGAAACTGTAGTATTAACCGATTTTGATGTAATTGAGATTTATAAAAAATTATTAAAGAGCTACAAAAACGCATTCGTTTCTATATGGTTTCATCCTAAAGTAGGTTTGTGGTTGGGTGCTACTCCAGAAACACTTTTACAAATTAAAAATAAATGTTTCACTACAATGTCTTTAGCGGGTACGCAAGTTTATGAACCTAAAATAGCGGTGATTTGGAAAAGTAAGGAATTAGAAGAGCAGCAATTGGTAACTGATTTTATTGAAAATCAATTGGCTGGGATTTCATCAAACTTAAAAATAGATAAAACAGAGACCATAAAAGCAGGCAATTTATTGCATTTAAGAACTAAGGTTGAAGGGCAGCTAAATAAACAATCAAATTTAAAATCTTTGTTAAGAGCTTTACATCCTACACCAGCAGTTTGTGGCTTGCCAAGAATGATGGCTAAGGCATTTATTTTAGAAAATGAGGGCTATAGTAGAAGCTTTTACACTGGTTTTTTAGGAGAGTTAAACATTCATGAAAAGTCATCGCTTTTTGTGAATTTACGATGTATGGAAATCGGCAATAAAACTGCATCTATTTATGTTGGAGGAGGTATTACAAAAGATAGTAATGCTATAAAAGAGTGGAAAGAGACCGTTTCTAAAAGTAAAACAATGAAAAAGGTTTTGTGAAAATAAAAACAGCAAACTAATAAAAGTTTGCTGTTTTAACATTGTGTAAACTGAATTTGAATTAAAATTGTGTTGTAATTTTTAAATACAAGTATTTAAAAAGGGAGAATACAAAAACAGTGCATACTGCTAAATATCGTCAAAAGAAACATCTGTAAAATTCTGGGTAGATGTTGTCTCTTCTGTTGTTTCTTCTTTCTTGTAATCTTTTTGATGACGTTCGCTTATTACTTCGTCACCTTTTTCTGTTACTATATAATCAGTAGCTTTTTTTAGCATTTCATGAAAATCAGAAAAATCTTCTTTATACAGATAAATTTTGTGTTTTTGATAATGAAAAGAACCATCATCATGTGTAAATTTTTTACTCTCTGTAACGGTTAAATAATAATCGTCTGCTTTTGTTGCTCTAACATCAAAAAAATAGGTTCTTCTTCCAGCTCTTAATACCTGTGAAAAAATTTCTTCTTGTTCCACTCTCTCTGCCATAATTTTTATAATAGTAATTGTTGTTTGTTATCCCTACAAATCTAACAAAATATTTTATGTAGCAATGTTAAACCTTAAATTTCTTTTTCTAAAAGTTGTTGTTCGTATAAATCTTTGTAGTATCCTTCTATTGTTATGAGCTGATTATGAGTTCCTTGTTGTGTGATTTTACCACCATCTAAAACTATAATTTTATCGGCATTTTTTGCTGATGAAACTCTGTGGCTAATAATAAAAGTGGTTTTATTTTTAGAAACTTTTTCTAAATTCGCTAGAATTTTTTCTTCAGTTTCTGTGTCTACAGCAGACAAGCAATCGTCGAAAATTAAAATTTTAGGATTTTTAATAATCGCTCTAGCAATAGAAACACGTTGTTTTTGTCCGCCGGAAAGTGTTACACCTCTTTCACCTAAAATAGTGTTGTATCCTTTTGTAAACTCGACAATATTATCATGAACTACTGCATTTTTTGCGGCTTCTTTAATTTCTTCTTCAGTAGCTTCTTCTTTACCGAATTTTATGTTATTTCCTATGGTATCAGAAAACAAAAAAGGATCTTGTGGTACAAAACCAATTTGACTTCTCACATCATTTAAGTTGAGTTCTTTAATGGGTATATCGTCTAACAAAATAGCACCCGCTGTTGTGTCATATAATCTTGAAACCAGTTCTATAATGGTAGATTTACCTGAGCCTGTTTTTCCTAAAATAGCTAAAGTTTCGCCTGATTTAACAGTAAAGTTAACATTTTTTAAAGCAGTTATATTGGTGTCTTGGTAAGTAAAACTAACATCTTTAAAACTCACTTTCCCAAATATTTCAGTAGATGATTTGTTCTGGTTAATAATTTCTGGCTCTTGCTCCAAAAATTCATTAATTCTTGCTTGAGATGCCTCTGCTTGTTGTACCATAGAGGTTACCCAGCCCACAACTGCAACCGGCCAAGTTAAAATATTTACATACATTATAAACTCAATAATAACGCCTGATTGAATTTCGCCGTTTATATATTGATTTCCACCAACATAAATTACAATTAAATTACTAATACCTATCAACAAAAGCATTAAAGGAAAAAAGAGTGCATTGGCTTTCTGCAAGTTGATGTTTTTTTCTTTACTCATATCAGAAATAACATCAAAATCTTTAATAATAGAAGCTTCTATACCATAAGATTTTACCACATTTATTCCAGAAAAAAATTCTTGATTAAATGTGGTTAGTTTCGATAAATACTGCTGAACGATGGTACTTCGTTTATGAATAATTTTACTTAAAACGAATATTGAAATCGATAATAGCGGAAAAGGGATTAAAGTATATAACGTTAGTTTTAAATCTACTTGAACCATTTGTGTAAAACCAACCGCAAAGAGCACTAACATATTCATAGTATACATAACTGCAGGGCCAACATACATTCTAACTTTACCAACATCCTCGCTAATTCTGTTCATTAAATCACCAGTTCTATTTTGTTTATAGAAGTTTAAGGAGAGTTTTTGGTATTGTTGGTAAATTTCGTTTTTTAAATCGAACTCAATTAGTCTAGAAGTTACAATAATAGTCTGTCGCATTAAAAACGTGAAAAACCCACCTAATAAAGCCAGGCCAATTATAATAAGTACGTTTATCAATAATTCGTGCTTTACAAAGGCTAAATCTGTAACTTTATTATTTTGATAATCTTCGACTACATTAAAAGATTGTCCAATAATTCTTGGCACTTGTAAAGCAAGTAGTTTAGAAAGTACAGTAATAACCAAGCCTATTAAAATACGCCATTTGTATTTAGAAAAATATTTGTTTAAGTATTGAAGTGCTTTCAAAAAGAAATTTTAATTAGAAATAGGGTACGAAGATAAGGGTTTCGAAAAGATTAATTTTCTTAAAAAAGAATTAAAAAAGTAATACTAAAAAAATAAATTAGCATTACTTTTGCACCGCAAATTAAAAGCTTTTTAAGTTCTTTACAATGATTAACAGAAGACATATTCGAGTTAAAGTAATGCAATCTGTATATGCCATGCAGCAATCTCATAATAGCGATATTATAAGAGAAGAGAAATTTTTAAAACATAGTATTTTAAAAATGTTCGATTTATACGTTTTAAACTTTCAACTGATTATTGAAGTACAAAAACTAGCCGCAAAAAGAATTGCGCTTTCTAAAAAGAAAATTCTTCCCACTAAAGAAGATTTAAAGCCCAATACAAAATTTATCGATAACAAATTGATTAATCTAATCGCCGAAAGCATTAGTGTTGAGAGTTATGTAGAATTGAATAATTTAAAAAATTGGGAAGAAGATGATGAGTATGTGAAAATTATTTTTGATGAATTACAAAAAAGTGATTTATACAAGAAATACTTAGATACTACAGAAGATTCAGATAAGGTGGATAAAGCATTTGTTATCGACTTTTTTAAAGAAATAATAGCACCTAACGAAAAATTAGCAGAGTATTTTGAAGACAAGATGATTTCTTGGGTAGATGATATTCCGTTTGTAAATACTTGGGTGGTAAAAACCTTAAGTAAAAGTAAACTTCAAAAAACTTTTATGTTGGGTAGTTTGTATAAAGATAAAGATGATGAAGATTTTGTGTCTGATTTATTTAGAAAAACTATTTTAAAACATAAAACGTATGAGGAAGATATAACAGCTAAAACCCCAAATTGGGAGTCAGATAGAATTGCTGATATAGATATGATTCTCATTAAAATGGCAATCACAGAGTTTATTAATTTTCCTTCAATTCCGGTTAGAGTTACTATTAACGAATATATCGAAGTGGCTAAAGATTATTCAACAACAAAAAGTAGCTATTTTATAAATGGAGTTTTAGATAAAATCTCTAAAGATTTTGAAAAAAATAAAAGAATTGTTAAAATAGGTAGAGGTTTGTTGTAACATTCTTGTTAACCACAAATTATTTATTATTTTTACACAAATTATAATATTATGAGAAAAATAACTTACGTATTGGCTTTTATACTTTCTTCAAGTCTATTTGTTTCTTGTGGAAAAGGAAATGTAACAGCAAAAATTAATAAAGATAATTTAGAAACTGCGAAATCTAGAGACGTTGCTATCAAAAAAGGTGCAGCTTCTATAGCGTTTGAAAGTAAAGAATACGATTTTGGTATTGTAAATGAAGGAGATGTTGTAGAAACCGTTTTTAAAGTAACCAATTCTGGTAAAACAGATTTAGTAATTACAGATGCAAAGGTTACCTGCGGATGTACAGTGCCTGTTTGGCCAAAGAAACCAATTAAGCCAGGGCAAACTGAAGAAATTCAAGTAAGATTTAATACAAGCGGCAAGCAAAACAGACAACAGAAAAATATTACGTTAATAACAAATACCGAAACTGGAAGAGAAATTTTGACTCTTAAAGGGATGGTTACACCCAAAGCAAAATAATACAATTTAAAAAATGGATTCAGGAACAATAGCAAGTATGCTGCCTTTTTTGGCAATGATTTTAGTCTTATACTTTTTTATGTTAAGACCTCAAATGAACAAACAAAAAAAAGAAAAAGCATTTCAAGCTGAAATTAAAAAAGGTACCAAAGTAGTAACCTCTAGTGGTATTCACGGTAAAATTTCAGAAATTAATACTACAGACAATACGATTACTATAGAAACTGGAGCAGGAAAAATTAAATTTGAGCGCTCTGCAATTTCTATGGATTTGAGCAAGAAATATATGACTCCTGTTTCAAAATAACAGCATATAACGATTTAAAAAAGTGAGCTTTTTCTATAAATAGATAAAGCTCACTTTTTGTTTACAAGCTTTTTCAGTAGATTGCAACAAAATTTAACTTCTTGGCAAAATCTTCAAAGAAAATACCGAAAACATTCTTTAGTTTTTTAATCATATCTTCTTTAATATGGCTATTAATTACATTTTCAAAAGAATATACAACCGTAATTAAATATCCTATTACGTATACAAATCTGCCTCAAGATAAATTACTGCAAGCAACACCTATTAAAGAAATAAATATTTCTATTAAGGCAACAGGCTTTAAAATATTAAGGACAAAAATTAATAAGAAAGCCATTAAATTAGAAGCATCTCAACTCAATAGAAAAAGTAAATCTAAATTTTATTTTTTGATTAAAAATCAAAAAACTAAAATTGAAAAACAGCTAATAACCGGCTTACAATTACAAGAAATAGTTCAAGATACTATTTATTTGGATTTAGGGTTATTGACATCTAAAAAAATTGCTTTAAAACCAGATGTAGCAATTAATTATCACATTGGGTATGATATTTTAGGAGCGCTTAAATTTGAACCAGATTCGATAGTAATTTCTGGCCCTGAATCTCAAATTAACACCATTAATCATCTTAATTTAAGTGCGTTAGTTTTAAATGATGTCAAATCTGATTTTGAAGAAGAAGTTTCAATTTTGAAGCCAAAACAACAAGAAAATTTAAAATTTACGATAACTAAAGCAAAAATTTTTGGAAAAGTAGATAAGTTTACGGAAGGCACTTTACAAGTACCTTTTACGATAAAAAACTTGCCTAGCAATACAAATTTAACCATACTTACGGAAAAGGTTCAGGTCGTTTTTGTAGTGGCTTTATCTAATTTTTCAAAAGTATCGGAGGCTTCTTTTAAAATCGAATGCGATTATAAGGTTTCTGAAGATAATAATTTAAGATATTTAATACCCAAAGTGGTTATAAAACCCGGTTTTTTGAAGAGCCTTAAAATTACACCAACAAAAATTGATTTTTTAATTCAAAAGTAGATGAAAATAGTAGGGTTAACTGGAGGTATTGGAAGTGGTAAAACTACGGTTGCAAATTTCTTTTCATCCTATACAAATGTAGCTATTTATATTGCAGATGTAGAAGCCAAGCAGTTAATGAGTACATCGTTAGTAATTCAAGAAAAACTAATTCAGAATTTTGGAGAGCAATCTTATAGTAATGGACGTTTAAATAGAAAGTATATTGCAGATATTGTATTTAATGATAAAGAAAAACTTACACAATTAAATGCAATTGTACACCCAGAAGTAAGAACTCATTTTCAAAATTTTATTAAAAATAATTCTCAAAAAGAATATATTATTTATGAAAATGCGATTTTGTTCGAAAGCAAAAGCAATCTTTTTTGTGATATTATCATAACCGTTTTTGCAGCTATCAATACAAAGATAAAAAGGGTAATTTCAAGAGATAAATCATCAGAAAAAGAGGTTTTAAATCGGATGAAAAACCAATGGAAAGATAACAAGAAAATGCTGCTATCAAACTACGTTATTTGCAATGAAAACCTAGATGAAACTAGAAAAAGTGTCCATAAAATCCATAATATTTTAACACTAAAACCTTAAAACGTTTAAATATATTTAGCGATATTGTTAAATTACTCTTAAATTTCCTTTATTTTTGTTAATCAACGTTAAAAACGTGAATTGCAATTTTTTTATAACTTAACTTTGATTTATGGGCAAAAAAATGTTTGTTCTTATCGTAGTTTTAATGAGCATTTCCTTGATAGGAATTATTGCTGTACAACTATATTGGATAAACAATGCATTAGAGAGTAAAAAAGAGCAATTTAAAAATGATGTTCAAAAAACTTTAGGAAGTGTAGCAGAAAGAATCAATGAAAAAGAAGAAGCACAAATTCGATTGCAAGTTCAAGATTTTATTAAAACACAGTCAATAGCAGATAATGCTCAGATTAAGAATTATCTAATTCAGCAAATAGATACAACCAACAACAGAAAAATTACGTTTGGAACCACGGTTTTAGAAGAAAACTTTGAAATTCCGTTAGATTTTTTAGATGATGAAAAAGTAATTTTTACACGAGTTACTGGTAAAAAAGATTTTTCGGAAACTAGTTTTATAAAATCTCCTGACAATCTACTTAACACTGCTGATGAAAAACGTTTTTCTTTTACAGGAAGAATGAAATCTTTTGAAAATAATCAGTTTTCTGAGATTATGAAACAGTATAAGTTTTATAATCCAATCAATCAGCGTGTAAGTAATAGGGAGCTAAATGCAACCATAAAAGAAGAACTAGAAAAAAGAAATATTAAGTTAGATTTTAAATATGGGGTCTATACAAGAGATGGTTTAGCTACGCCTTTAAAGTCTGGTTATTATACGATTAAGCCAAAAGATAGTTACAAATATCAACTATTTTCTGATGTAAGCGGAAATGCAGAGCATATTTTATACATCACATTTCCAACGCAGAATGAACATATTTTATCGGGTATATCTAACATTTTATTGTTGTCATTATTTTTTATATTCATTATTATTATCGCTTTTTCTAGTTCCTTATACCAGCTGATAAAACAGAAAAAAATATCAGAAATAAAAACCGACTTTATTAACAACATGACGCATGAATTTAAGACTCCAATTGCTACCATCAATTTGGCATTAGATTCTATTAAAAATCCAAAAATTATTAATGATAACGAAAAAGTACTGCGCTACATTAATATGATTCGTGACGAAAATAAGAGAATGCATACACAAGTAGAAAATGTGCTAAGAATTTCTAAACTTGAAAAAAATCAACTAGATATTAGTAAGGAAACTATAGATATTCACGACGTAATAGAAGACGCAATGAATCACGTTAGTTTATTAATTACTAATAGAGAAGGTGTTATAAAAACACATTTTGAAGCAATTACAGCAGAAATATCTGGAAACGAATTTCATTTAACGAATGTTTTTGTAAATATTTTAGAAAACGCAATTAAGTATACGGTGGGAGCCCCATCAATAGATGTATATACAGAAAGTACGAATAAGTTTTTTATAGTGAAAATAAAAGACGATGGAATAGGAATGAATAAAAGCGTACAAAAAAACGTTTTTGACAAATTTTATAGAGAGCAAAAGGGAAACATACATGACGTAAAAGGCCATGGTTTAGGTTTAGCTTATGTAAAAGAAATTGTAGAAAAGCATCATGGAACGGTGTTTGTAGAAAGTGAAAAAGGACAAGGAAGCATATTTACAGTAAAATTACCTTTAATTTAAAAAGTACATAAAATGGGAAGTAAAAAGATTTTATTAGTGGAAGACGATCCAAATTTTGGAACAGTCTTAAAAGATTATTTAGCATTAAACGATTATAACGTTACACATGCAAAAGATGGTATAGAAGGTTTAATTATGTTTAAAAATAGCGATTACGATTTGTGTATTTTAGACGTAATGATGCCTCGTAAAGATGGCTTTTCTTTAGCGCAAGATATTAGAGTAACCAACAAAGAAGTGCCTATAATTTTCTTAACGGCAAAAACGTTAAAAGAAGATGTTTTAAAAGGGTATGCAGTAGGGGCAGATGATTATCTAAATAAACCCTTTGATTCTGAAGTTTTACTACATAAAATTAAAGCAATCTTGCAGCGTAAAGAAACAGACAAGTCTGCAGAATCGGAACAATTTGAGTTTATAATAGGGTCGTTTTTCTTTAATTCTAAACTACGTCATTTATCAATAGGTGCAGATGGCGAGCCAAATAAACTTTCTCCAAAAGAAAGTAAATTATTACGTATGTTAGCTATCCATAAAAACGATTTAATGCCAAGAGAGTTGGCATTGACAAAGATATGGAGAGATGATAATTATTTTACTTCTAGAAGTATGGATGTTTACATTGCTAAGCTTCGTAAGTATTTAAAATTAGATGAAAATGTAGAGATTTTAAATATTCACGGAGAAGGATTTCGATTAGTAGATAAATCCTAGAAAAATAATACTTCTCAAAAATAAAACTCAGCTTTGCATAAGGTTGAGTTTTTTTGTATTTTTATAATATGGCAGAATTTGTTAAAATATATAACGAAAATCCGAATCAAAAACAGATTCAAAAAGCAGTAAATATATTGCAGAATGGCGGATTAATTATCTATCCAACAGATACTGTTTATGGTTTAGGGTGTGATATTACAAATACCAAAGCTCTAGAGAAAATCGCTAAACTTAAAGGGATAAAATTAGAGAATGCTAATTTTTCATTTATTTGCAACGATTTAAGTCATTTGTCAGATTATGTAAAACAAATTGATTCATCAACTTTTAAACTTTTAAAAAGAGCCTTACCTGGACCCTATACATTTATTTTACCAGGAAGTAAAAACTTGCCAAAAGCCTTCAAAAATAAGAAAACAGTGGGAATTCGTATTCCAGACAATAATATAGCAAGAGCTTTGGTAGAAACTTTAGGCAATCCAATTGTGTCAACTTCAATTATTGATGATGATGATATTTTAGAGTACACAACAGATCCCGAATTAATTTTCGAGAAATGGAAAAATAGCGTAGATATTGTTATTGATGGCGGTTATGGAGATAATTATGCCTCTACAATTATAGATTTGACTGATTCAGAACCACAAGTGGTTAGAGAAGGAAAAGGAAGTTTAGATATTTTGTAAAGTGTAAGCATCAAAAAAAAATCTTTATGAGATTACTTCAGAATATCGAGAGGTTTATTTTAATTTATCAAAAGTATTTCTCCCTAAAACAAAATATTGCCAAACAATACTTGTGTGTAAATTGTAATCTTGTTTTTTAATCAGTTTTTTCCGCTTTTTTAAAAATTTATAGAAGTTTTTATAAAAACTTAAATGTGCTTTTAAAATAGACCAAGTATGTATTGGTCTTAATTCTATAATAAATTTGATACCTGCAATTCCGTCTAAAACTAAACGCGAAAAAATGACAAATAGAAACCATTTTTTTGGTACATTTTTAACCACGTTTAATAAACTATTTCTAAAATT
>TARA_R110002126_G_scaffold281512_2_pt1 | contig 16714 bp, 17 predicted proteins | sample TARA_R110002126 | Tara Oceans TARA_R110002126 (sample SAMEA4397536) | marine metagenome | biome: Polar Biome; feature: [DCM] deep chlorophyll maximum layer (ENVO:01000326); material: water (ENVO:00002006), including particulate matter (ENVO:01000060) such as... | depth 30 m
ATATATGAAAATAAAAGTATTTTAATAAATAAGGCTGAAGAAATAAAAGAGTGCTCAAATAAATAATAGAATTGGGTATTAATGATACATCAAAAAAATAATCACAGAATGAAAACAATTTCATATTCTCATATTGGTACGCGTCAAAACAACGAAGATAGTTTAGGTACTATCACCAATGCTTTTGTAGTTTGCGATGGTATGGGTGGTCATGGCAATGGAGAAATTGCGAGTAAGTTTGTAGTAGATGAGGTATTGCATTTGATAGAAAAGAAGCAATTAAAGATTACTAAAGAAACCATTACTGAACTCTTAGAAACGGTTCAAGGAAACCTAAACAAAAAATTAAATACACAGCCAGAACTCTTAAAAATGGGTACTACTTTTACGGGGGTGTTTTTTGCTAAAGAATCGGTGTTCATTGCTCATATTGGCGATTCTAGAGTGTATGTTGTGCGACCTTCAGAGCAAAAAATATGGCATACTTGGGATCATTCTTTGGTGGGTGGTTTAATGCAATCGGGTGAAATTACAAGAGAAAAAGGACGCTTACACCCCATGTCTCATAGAATTTCTAAAGCCATAACAGCAAATGATAAAAATAAAACGGTTAAAGCAGCTATTGTTCAATTCAACTCAATTAAAAAAGGAGACCTCTTCTTTTTATGTTCAGATGGTGTAAATGAAGCTTGGAAAGAACATAAATTAATGGCGTTGCTGTGCAATACTGATTTGACTAGTAAAGAAAAATTAAAGAAAATAGAAACACAGTGTGCACAAGAATCAAGAGATAATAACACAGCGATTTTATTAGAAATTGAGGCCGCTAATGTTATAGATAACGGAAGAAAGAATGATGAGGTAGGTTGGATTTCATTGCACGATTTTAACTTGGATTACAATGTGCATTTAGAAAATATAAAAAGAGAAGCCGAAGAAGATGAAGTAATGTTGGAACCTGAAGAGGTTAATGGTACTATTAAAGTTAGAGAAATAGCTGTTTTTACTACTAGGAATTTCATAGTTGCCCTTATAATTTTAGTCATTGTAGCGGCGCTCGTAATTATTTGCTAATACATTTTAAAACTTATGTGCTCAATAAAATATTTAAAAATACAGATTTGGGACTTTTTAAACTAGGTAAATAAGCCGATTAAAAATAATGTTTTGTGACAATAGATTAGAGCAAAAAAATAAACACATGAAACGAGCATGTTAAAAGTATAATCACCCAAGGGAACGCTTATTTGCGAACAGTATGCCTTTGCTGAGCCCAGTCGAAGTATGACCGCTGAAACAATAGATATAAACACATGAAAAAAACAACAACAGCACTCATAGCAGTCCTATTTTTAATACTAGCCACAGCCCAAGCCCAAACCTATCCAGAGCTCATAAAAGTAACAGGAAGCACCTTTACGATGGGCGATGAATACGGTTTAGGCGACAAAGACGAGCACCCCACACATCAAGTAACCCTATCCGACTTTTACATAGGTAAAACTGAGGTAACGGTAGCCCAATACCGTGCTTATTGCAATGCTACAGGTGTAAGCATGCCCAAAGAGCCACGTTGGGGCTGGACTAATAAGGCCCCGATAGTGAATGTATCCTGGAGTGATACCATAAATTATTGCGATTGGTTAAGCGAAAAGTTAGACAAAAACATTAGCCTACCCATAGAAGCCCAATGGGAGTTTGCGGCACGTGGTGGCAATCAAAGTAAAGGTAATAAATATGCAGGTCGGCGCAGAATGGCAACCGCAGGTTGGTACGGTGATAATTCTGGATATAAAACACAGAACGTACGCACCAAAAAAAAGCCAACGAGCTAGGCTTGTATGATATGAGTGGCAATGTATGGGAATGGTGCAGAGATTGGTATGGTGTAGATTATTACGCTAGTAGCCCAAGAACCAACCCCAAAGGCCCTAGTAGCGGTGCCCGCCGTGTTTTGTGCGGCGGTGGCTGGATCAGCTCGGCTACCGGCTGCCGTGTTGCCAATCGCTTCGGCAACGACCCCACTTACCGCAGCGATGACGACGGTTTTGGGGTGGCACTTTCCTAGTAAACAATGCAGACAGCAGTGTTGCATATACTAAAATGACAAAATATGACGTACTAGAAAATATAACCAAGTAAAAAATAAAAGATGCCTTGTTTAAGAGTAAAAACAATACTTATCCTTCTCTCATTATTATTTACAACACCTAATGTCAAATGCCAAACCTTAGTTTTGGAAAAACCAGTATTCCGAGCACCAGAAAAAGAACTAATGTACTTCTTTTCTGAAACCTATTTTCTTGATCTTCAAAATTATTCTGGTCGTGTAAAGGAAGTTGAAAAGGTACATACTGTTTATAATCCCGACAAAATAATTATCAGTTTAGATACTTCAAAAATAAAACCAACCTATAAAATCATCAAAAATTCAGCGTTAAGTAAAACCCCGATTTTAGATTTTATAGGAATTGATAGTATTTCAAAAATAAATCATAAATTTCAATTATTTCATTTTGATGAAGAATTAGATTATATATATCAAATGTATGAGTTGAAAAATGGGCAAATAGTAAGTATGATAGACCACACAAGTGTTTTATATTATCAAACTGAATACAATTATAATTCCCAGAATAACGTATTAAAAGCAGTTACGATTAATGACTATGGGATTGAAAAAATTGAAATAGCAACCTATAATAAAAATGGCACTATCAGCTCAAAAAAACGTTTTGAAACAAATGATGGTGTTAACGTGACAACGACAAATTATAGGTATAAAGATGAATTGTTGATACAAGCAGAGACACAAAGCATTCTTTATTTTGTTCCGTTAGATGAGGTTAAAACGCAATTAGATAAAATAGAATATTCAGAATACACAGATGGCGGCACCTTTAAAAACCTCAATGTCATAAAATTTATGTTTAATGATAAGCGTGAATTAATTAAAGTTGCAGAATCGAGTAAAGGTTTTTCTGAAAACGAAGGCGTTAATTTTGAAAGCAATAGCACTTTTACATTAGAGCACAGACCTAATCATCTAATAATACATGCGGAGTTACCCGAGAAAAGAACCTATGAATATATTTTTGATGACTCAGGAAATCCAAAAGAAATAAACTCGTATGTCGTTGACGCTGATCAAACGTGGCTTCATAAAAAAACAATCCTGAAAGTGTTATATGAAGAATAATCAACTTACTTTAAGAAATACTGGTAACATTTTTTAAAAATTACTTAACTATTTTATGCAATACTGTCAGTGATTTGTTTAGAGGTGTTGGTCTGTCTTTAATTTTAAAAGATTTTTACTATATTAGCTATGAAATCAATTCATATAAGGAGATCTATCCTGTTATTGATTTAAGTAAAATATACCTACAATTGGGTATTGTAGGTGTCCCATATAAATTCATCTTTAATAATAATTAATAAATAATAAAATGAACTCAAAAATAATAGTGCTTCTAATTATTACATTTATTTCAATTCAGGCAAAGAGTCAAACTTTTAAAATAGACCATTATGAGCCTGAAGGAAATGGGTTTGTTTATGATAATATTAGCGTTAAAACATATACGGAATCAGCTTCAGGTGGTGTTAGATTATATGCTGTGGCAAAAGTTTGGGATGTCTCCTATAAGTATAATGGTAAGATATATAAAACAGAAGACGCTCCTTTAAATGGAACATTAAATAACTTATTTAAGCCACGATTTACTCAATTTGATATTGTTTTAACAGATGGAAAAAAGCTAAAATATTCTTTATGGCCATTTGCTCAATCACCAGTATATAATATTTTGTGTTGCGAGTCTAAATACACTGTAAAATCAATAAAAATCAATACAGATAACCCCAATATTGATGCCCGTATTGAGGATAAGTTAAAAAAATAAATTTTTTTAACCTTAACAATAATGAAATTAACTTTCGTGGTTTTTTTTTACTAGTGTTAACCAGTAATAGTTTTGAGCAAGATTGTAAATCTATACGAGAAGAAGTAATTCGAATAGAAGGTGCTATAGATGCAGCAAATCCAAAAACGTTTTGTGATTATGCAACACATATGGGGCATCAAATGGCTGCTTGTAACAATTGTATTAATAAGGATATCACAAGTTCATTTACAACTTATTTGTAAGTAGTGCCAATAACGGAGATATTAGAAGTGTTGCAAGGCTTATTATGATTTCTGAATATGGTCTATATAATTATCCTTCTAATTACGAAAGAGCTTATAACCTATCAAGGAAATTTTTAAAGTTATCTTTTAAACTCATTACGGTTCTGCATCATAAAATGGACAAAAAAAAAATTGAATACTTAAAGAATAAACGAATATTACTTCAAAATGATATACGTTTAAAAACATTGCGTAATAGAATCTCTTCAGAATTGAATTACTTAGAGGAACAAAATTTAGCTTTCAATGTAATTTATGGTTCTGAGTATATTAATTGGATTAATGACAATGTAAAAGTTCGAAATAAAGATGGCTATTATGGAATCCATGGTGATTTTCAAATTGATGTAGATGATTTAGCGGCTGATGCAGACACAAAAATAGTAGCAGTAGGTGATTTATTAACCGTTAAGCCAATCTTAGTGTTCTTTAATAGAATTTCAAATGATACAACACTTATAATATGCACACTTGGTGGTAATCCAGAATTAGAAATATCAAAAGAAGCTTTTCTCTCTAATCCATCAATATTTCTTTCAAATATGGAAACTTGGGTATTAAGTTCAGACAAAACATTTATAATTGAAAGTATATCGGACCAAGAGGTGGTCAGATTTATTGACATAACGCAACCTGAACCAATCTTACGAGTTAAAGTTATGATAAGTTCATAAAAAAACGTTTTGCCAATAATTAAGCCTATCGTGTTCCAATAGGCCAACAGCTATATGCCTAGTTAACTAATCCATTGCTAAGGATAAAGGGAAAACGACGGTTTGGGTTTGGGTTTTAAAAGGAGTATGACTGGATAAAGGAGGGTATCTTCAATATTTCTGTTGCACACGAGCTATTTATGATGCGTTTTTAATTTTTTTAGTCGCTTTTTGTAAGTTTATCAAAAAAAAACTTGAAACTGAGGAACACTTGCTTGAGCCTTTTCAACAATGATTTTACTTTTTTTTGATATATGTTAGTAAATTTAAAAATTAATTGCTTGCTTTTTACATACTTACGAAAATCCTTACAGATTTTCTTGGTTTGTGTTTTATTTAGTAACTTTAGTGCTTAAGCTATGCAATTTGTGCTAAAGAAACACGCTGGCGAACATATAACAAATCGTAATTTTGAATAATTTAATAAATTTTACTTCCAATATCACAAATGAGATTATATTATTGGTAGATGATTTGAGAAAAGAAAAACCTGAAAAAGAATTTGTTATTCATGTCAATGAAGTAAATATGTATTGGTGTGTGAATTGGAAAACAGATAAATACTTGAAAGAATACTTCGAAGTACAAATATGGAGTGACAATGAAAAATATTCATTAATGGGCGAACATAGAGTTGAAGATGTTTTTGAGCATTTAAGTGAAGAACACTTCCTATATCAAAAGAAAACAATGAAAGATTTATTATCAATTACTGAAGAAATTATTCGAAAAACTAAAGATTGCGTAATAGAAGCACTGAACAAGTAATTTGATCCTAGTTTTAAGAAATAAAAACTAGATTCTTGGGAGTTAAAATAATCTAATAAATTTTAAAAAAAAAAGTTATAAAACTCCCGGATAAAACGCCTGTTTTTTTCTTGTATAAAACAAGAAAAAAAAACACTTTTAATCGATATACTATGGGAATGCATGAACGTTTTATAGTTATTACCAAGGACAAGTATGAAATATGGAATATGAATTATAAATGGATTGATTATCCATATATGAGTTATTATTATCACTTAGGAGATGAAAAGATGATGCCTCTTGAAGAAATAAATGACAGTATGTGGAGCGTGCCTAAATTAGAAAATTCAGTTTTTGTTTTTTACCCTTGCATAGAGGTTATAATTTGCTTATCAAATTTAGTGTCGTATTTATTAAGATATTCAGATGAATTATTGAAAGATGCCAATTGGAACCGAAAAACAATTGATACACCAATTAATACTGCTTATGAAATACAAGAACTTATAACGGAACTTAATCAATACCCTAATACCACCGAAATAGCAATAATAAGACTTTCCGAATATTAACTAAATATTACGTTTAAACATAAACAAAAACCTAAAATCTAAACATGAAAATATCACTATTAATTTTCACACTATTCACAGTGTTTGGAAATGTAAGTGCCCAAGATTCCACTAGTAATGCAACTTGGACACAAACTACTGATTGGATAAAAATATATAAAAATAATAGCTGAGATATTAGAAAAAGCAAGTAATCAAATTCAAATATTAAATCATAAAGAAATAACAAAAGAAATAATAATGAAGTTTGTACAAAACGGAATTACTAAAAAAGTAAAAAATATAGCGAATCAGAAGTTTAATAACAAAAAGTATAAATAACAACGAAGACCTAGCTATGAAAAAAATAATTGTCATTTTATTTATAACGTTTTGTGGACGAAATTATGCACAAGACCAATACCCTAAAATCGTAAATTTTCAGATTTCAAATAAAACAATTAACGATAAAAATGAATCCATTTGGGCCAGCACTTTATACCATTTTTTAATTTTAAACCCTCACAAGGCAATTGATCTAAAACAATTTGGTAATACTGAAAGTGAATTCTCTATTGTATCTACAAATTCAAATAAAGTACTTCTAGCATTTAACCAACCTTCAAAATTAATTTCTAAAGGAAGATGTGCTGCTGGTTTAGAAAAAGGGTTTGTTTATTTGGAATTAAACAGTGATTTGGAAGTTATAAAGGATGACATTTTTTTAACAGAAAGTTGTTTATGGTTAATTGAAACAACAAGCGAACATCACTTAAACTCTGATAGTATTTCGTATAATATTGAAAACATACCAACTTCAGAGGCTTATGCAATAATTATAAATACTAAAGAAACTACCATTATTAAAACATATTAAAATACCGATAGGATGTTTTACTGTTACTGAAGGTGTTAATTCTTATAAATTTCAAACTTAAGATGTACTAAACAATAGCGGGTTTAGGGCTAAAACAAAAATAAGGTAACCTATAAAAGTATAATCAAAAAACTATGAAAAGAATAATTTTAACACACCTCATAACACTTGCGACTATTACTTGCTTCTCTCAAGAAATATCGCAAAAAGAGATCCGCAAAAAAATGAAAGCCAAAGAGGTAATCTTTGGCGATAATTATGGAGAAGAAATGGTTTTGGCAAAAATGAAAAGCACAAAAAAATGGGGCCTATACTCTATATATACAGGTATGGGTATTGAAGACTTTTCATTTAAAGAAGTGATTGCACCAAAATTTGATTCACTCAGCTTTTTTGAACCAGAAGCCCGGTTTCAAATTGTAAAACAGAAAGATACATATGGTATTTTGTTGCTGCCTTCTGAAATTGAAGATGCTGCCGATAGAGTGCATTGCAAATTTGATAAAATCATCCATAAAAATGTCGAGGGGGAAGATTTTATACTCATTAAGGAAAATGATAAATGGGGATTGATCGATTGGTTTGATGGGTTTTATATTGTAGATCCCATATTCGATACCTCAGAGGAAGTTCCTTTAGTTAATATGGAGCGTTGGATGGTAGAAACTTTTAAACTAGCAAAAACAAAATTAAATGCCGACCTCGTAATTTTTGACCCAAACAACGGCGATGGTGCTTTAAAAGCAAGAAGTAAAAAAACCAAAAAGTGGGGGATGTATCAATTCCTAGATATGAATAGGGAAGAAAAAGAGCTAATACCTATGCAATATGATAGCTTAAGCTTTTATCCTTTTAACGAAAAGTACACCGCGGTATACAATAACGGAAAAGTGGGTTTTTACCTCTCTTATTGGAGTTATAATAAGCAGGCCAAACAAACTGTAGCTTGCAACTATGAAGATTACAAACGTTTTGATGCTGAGGGTGTTTCAAAACTAGCTGTTAAAAAGAATGGTAAATGGGGTTGGGTAGATTGGCTTACCGGTGAAGAAAAAAGTGAGTTTATATACGAGTCAACTGATGATTTACCTTACCCGCATTACAAACAAAATTATTGGTTTGATGATTAGAATAAAAAAATAAACATAAAAAGAAGTGTGACTGGGGAGAGTGTCTATATTTACCTTTCTGGTTTCATTGCTCATTTTCTGCCTAAATAATTTTGAGTAATCTTGTGGCAATTCTGCATCAATTTCTCTTAAATACTTTTCTAAAGCGCTCATGGATTTGTGTCCTGTAATCAGCATTAAATTACTTTTCGCTTCATAAGGAGAAGCTTTCTCTCAGTTTTCTGTACAGCTTCGAGATAAATGTATGTCTAAAGCTATAAATTCCATAATCTTCATTCAATTTAAAATGGTCTTTTACCACGCTTCTAAATCGTTTAGAAAAATGATCTCTTCTATTGGTTTCGTTGGCATTCCAGAAACCACCTATTTTATCCGGAGTAAATAAAAAGGATTCGTTATTTAACTGTGATAAGTCAGGCAATTCATCAAATAAAATACTAGGAATAATTTTCGTTTTTAAAGTGCTATTCTTTGCTTTAAACTGAACAGTTTTGGTGTCTAAATTAATGTCTTTAATTCTTAATCTACAAACCTCAATAGGCCTAATAAAACTATAGAAAACAAATTTTATGAACAGCAATAAAAGTTGATCTTGTTTTTCTAAATATTCAAATATATTTTGTTGCTCTTTTAATGTGTACACCTTATTTCTTTCTGTTTTGGATTTTAAAACAGGAATCGATTGAATATAGTTTTCAGCAACCAATTCGTTGTTTTTTAATACTTGGAAGATACTTCCTAGTTCTGTTCTGTAATTGTTACGGTTTCTTGCGCTTGTTTTCAGGAATAGGAGTTTCAAATTCCTTATTCAATTCTGTATTATCTAGAAAAGGATTGAAGCCTTGTTTTAATAAAAGCAACCGATTCTTTCTGTAAGTTGATAAGATGCTTATTCTATCTTCTTTGGTTTTGTAATGGTTTACTTTTCCATAGAGATTTGTCATTCTTTCGAGTTTCCCTGTTTTGGGGTTTCTGAAGGAATAATAGACATACCAGCGCTTGGATAAGTCCTCTTTTGCGGTATAAATTTTTGGGGGTGAAAATAGGGGTAAAACATTCAAATCGTGTTCAGAATCGTGTTCAATTTCCGTTGTAAGGGTAAAGTGTTCGTGAATTGATGGTATAAAAAAACAGTTTAGAGGTCTAAACTGTTGTTTTGTAATGATTTAAAATTGTAGCGAGAACGGGATTTGAACCCGTGACCTCAGGGTTATGAATTTGATAAAAAAATCAATTTTTTGCCCTTTTACAGTATGTTTAAACTAAATCGTGTACCGAATCGTATACTCTGATTTATAATAAATTTCTGTTCAAATATAACATTATAAATATGAAAAAAGCGAAAAATATTTTGTGCTATTCGAAATACCTTAAAATAGTGAGCTATATAAACTAAATATATAGCTCGTTTTTTTATTATATTTGAGCTATAAAATGTAATATATAGCTTATGGCATATAAAAACTGGAATTGGTTGCACAAAAAATGGCCTCAATTTTCTTATGATAAAACGATTCTTGAAAAGTTAGAACTCCAGTTTTCACAAAATACAGGAATTGTAATAGGCGCTGTAAAACATATTAATGCTACTTCTAAAGATGATTTATTAGTGGAAATTATGAGTAATGAAGCATTAAAAACTTCTGAAATTGAAGGAGAAATGCTGAATAGAGAAAGTGTACAGTCATCTATAAAAAAAAATCTTGGTTTTATAACCCAAACAAAAAGAGTTGCGCCAGCCGAGTTTGGAATATCTGAAATGATGGTAGATTTATACCATAATTTTGATAAACCTTTATCGCACAACCAACTTTTTAAATGGCATACAATGTTAACAAATGGCAGAAGAGATTTAGTAGATATCGGCTGTTATAGAACACACGAAGACCCAATGCAAGTGGTTTCTGGTAGATTAGATAAACCTAATATCCATTTTGAAGCCCCACCATCAAGTAGCGTAGAAGAAGAAATGGATCAGTTTGTTTCTTGGTTTAATACAATTCATAATCCAAAAAACGCGAATATGTTGCCTTTAGTAAAGGCAGGTTTAACACATCTTTATTTTGTTTGTATTCATCCTTTTGAAGATGGAAATGGAAGAATTGCCAGGGCAATTGCAGAAAAATCTATTGCGCTAAGTATGGGGCAGCCTGCCCTAATTTCTCTTTCACAATCTATAGAATCAAATAAGAAAGCATATTATCAAGCATTAGAAGACAACAATACTACTTTAGAAGTTACAAATTGGTTAAGCTACTTTGGTAAAACTATCATAGAAGCGCAACAAAATACCTTAAAGCAAATTGATTTTATTGTAGAAAAAGCAAAGTTTTTTGATCGTTTTAAAACAGTACTTAATGAACGACAATTAAAAGTGATACACCGCGTTTTTGAAGCAGGTTATGAAGGTTTTATTGGTGGGCTTAGTGCAGACAAATATGTTAGAATTGCGAAAACTTCACAATCTACAGCCACAAGAGATTTAAAAGATTTAACTGATAAACAAGTGCTTCTTAAATCTGGTGTACTAAAAGGAACTAGATACAGACTTAATCTTAAGGATAATTAAAATCGATAAAAAGAAAAAGCTAGGTGTAAAGAATATAATCCTGTTTTAAATTTCTATTTTCTAATATTTTGTAAAATGGGATAACTAATTAAAAATTGATAATATTTTGAAACGCATACTCAAGTGCGTGAAACTTAATATTCTTGAGATAATCTCCATCCAATAACTTAACGTAACAAATCTAAATTAATGGATTTGTAAGATGGAAGTAAAAAAAACACAGATGATTAACCTTAAAAGCAAGGGTTACTTCCCAAGCATTTTTCTAAAAAATAATACTATTTTTTAATTATTACTTAAAATTCAATTTAAAATCCCTTTTCGGTATTTTGAAGTTATTCTTATACTGTAAACTTATGATGATTGAGGCAATACTCGTGTTTTAAAAACCATTTAGGGTTCTTACGGTTAACCGTAAGAATTAACTATTAAAATTTTTTAGTTTTAACATCAATAATTAAACTAATGGATTAGGGGTTTAGAGTTTGATAATCAATATATTAAAACGTATGTTAAACCCGTATATGTTATAAGGTATAAATGAATATAAAATGACTGGAAACCGAAATTAAAAAAAATCAAAAAATTCAATATGATTAATACTAACGTATAAACTGTGTTTTTACGCAGTTTATTATTCCTAAATGTTAATGTAACTTTGCTATCCAAAAGAATGTTATTAAAATGAAAAAAGCTATGAAAAACAACATCCTTATTGGGGACTTATTACTTACCACACATTTCGCGCATTCAAAAACTGCCATTACTTCTTCTGGAGGAATAGTTACAGGAGATGGAGGCACTGCCACGTACTCAATTGGACAATTGGTTTATACCACTAATAGCTATAATAGTGGTTCAATAGCTCAAGGAGTCCAGCAAGGACTTGTGGGATTGCAAATTCAAGAAAAAATTAACTCAAATTTAAAGAGAATAAAAGAAGTAAAAACTGAAAACATCAATATTAATTGGTTAACTTTTGGGGGTGGTATTGGATATGATTCCTATGACTTATTTGATGTTAACAGAGAATTTGATAAACAAATATTCGAAAAAGAAGATATGACACCATCTTTTTCATTAGCAGTTTCTAAAGATACAAACCAAAGTTTATTTAATTCAAAAAAAAATAATTTATATTTGCTTAATTGCGATACAATAATTTAAATAAATTCTATGAAAAAGATATATTTAGTTGTCTTCTTTTTATTGTCTTACATTTCAGTAGGTCAAAATTTAACAGTGATTAATGGTGGAAGTATTACAATACCCAAAGACAGTTATGTTTTTGTTGGTGGTAATTTTTCTAACACAGCAGGCATCGTAACTCTAAATTCCGATTCAGATGAGTTTTCATCGTTATTGGTAAGTGGCACTGCCTCTGGGAATATCACCTATAACCGCTATGTAAATGTAGTTGGTACTGGAGAGTGGGATTTAATTGGCGCGCCAGTATCTGGTATGGCATTTAGTTCTTTAATAAACGATGCCAATATTGCAACAAACGGAAGTGGTACTTATGCAGTAGGATCTTATGACAATACTATTGATACTTGGATAAACGCTACTAGTGCAACCGCAGGTAATTTAGGTAATTTAGCATTAGGGCAAGGATACCAAATGGCTACCACAAGTGGAGGTACACTCTCTTTTACAGGTTCGATTGCCAATGGAGATCAAAGCATTACCATTAACAACAACGATGCAGCAAATTCAGGAGCAGGAAGGCGTTGGAATTTAGTAGCCAATCCATTTGCGTCGTATCTTAATGGAAATAGTAATGCTGACGGAACAAACAATTTTTTAACGGTTAATACAGCAGCAATCGACGATGTATTTGAGGCAATCTATGGATGGAATGCAGATGGTACTGGGTATACGATCTATAACAATACAAGCACAGCAACCCACATGGCACCTGGTCAAGGTTTTTTTGTAGCCGCTGCAGGAAGTGGAGAGGATCAAACAATCACTTTCACTAAATCTATGCAAACAGTTACCGGAGTCGATGATTTTGTTGCTGCAAAATCCTCTGTAACGAGTTATGAATTGGTTTTAGACATGCATAGTGATGCGGTTAAAGTGGCAGACACTAAATTTTATTTTAAAGAAGGATTGACTTTAGGATTAGACCCAGGGTATGATGCTGGGGCCTTCAACCAATCTTCAGGTTTTAGTTCGAGACTTTTAGAAGAAGACAATGGTATTGGTATGGCTATCAATGCGATGCCTATTGATGCTATGAGTAATGTAATAATTCCTCTTGTAGTGCATCAACAAGCGGGTGTTTCTCTGAAAATTCAAATAGCAAACAGCACGATACCAGAAGATATTAATGTGTATATAGAAGACACAGTAGAAAACACGTTTACACTTCTTACCAACGAGAGTTTTGAGCTCTTAGCGCAAACAACCTTTGGTGGTGTGGGTAGGTTTTTCCTTCACTATACTACAAGTGCCCTTTCCACAGATACCGTAAGTAGCACTTCTTTATTAACCGCCTATAAAGGAAAAGGTAATACCTATATCTCAATAGAAGGATTACAGCAGTTCTCACAGTCAGCGCAGCTTATCCTTTACAATGCATTAGGGATGAAAATACTTTCAAGAAACATCCAAAACCCTTCACAGAAAGAGATGCTTTCTACAGTAGGTATCAAAACAGGAGTCTACATCCTAAAAGTACAGGCAGAAAACATTGTTTTCACTAAAAAATTAGTAATAGAATAAGCACGCCACATGAAAAAACAGAAAACACGCCTGACGCTACAAATGATATCAGTAGAAAAGAAGCTATAAAGAAAATGGGAAAGTATGCTGCACTAACTGCGATGGGAACGTTTATGATTCTCAACCCTAAAAAGGCACAAGCTGCTTCTGGTCCTCCGGCACCTGGAGGTTTTTAATAAAATAACGATAATAAGAACAAATAAACTATTAAAAAGAAACTACCGAATGAAACAATTTTTCACACTTTTAGCAGTAGTACTACTAACTACAACAACATCTGCCCAAGTAGGTATTGGAACAACCACGCCCGCTGCATCGGCAGCATTAGATATTACCTCTACTACAAAAGGATTATTAATACCAAGAATGACAGCAGCCCAGCGTGATGCAATTACTACCCCATCTCAAGGTCTAATTATCTTTTGTACTAATTGTGCATCTTTTGAAGGCGAACTTCAGATTAGACTTACATCTAGTTGGAAAAATTTAATTGGAGGCGACATAAATGACCCAGTTCTGCCAACTTCTCAAGTATCTAATGGAGCTGGAGGTTTCTATACTTTTTTGAGTCACAACTTGGGTGCAGATACTTCACTAGACCCGCATACACCGGTAAAAGGCCTTAACGGTGATTATTACCAATGGGGCAAAAATGCACCTGACGCTGACGTAGATGCTTTGATAGGTAGTACTTGGGGAGACCAAGGAGGTACTACGGCTAATGGAAACTGGACACCTGGCGCAAAAGGTCCTCAAGACCCTTGCCCTGCAGGTTATAGAGTACCTAGCCAAACGGAATGGGCAGTTGTAAATTCTAACAATAACGTTACTAGAACAGGTACGTTTGCAAACAGTAATACTAATTATGGTTCTGCCTTACATTACGGTACAGCAGGAGACCCTAAACTGTTGACCTTGCCTGCTGCTGGCTTCCGCGACAACGCCAATGGCACGCTCAGCTTCCGTGGTCGCAACGGCATCTACTGGAGTAGTACAGAGAATGGCAGCGATGCTTACTACTTATACTTCAATCACGACAACGTGAACCCGGCCGTCAGCAACCTCATTCGTACCCACGGCTTTTCGCTCCGTTGTATCGCAGAATAAATTCTATTTATTTTATGTATTTGTCTATTTACAATATTTTTTAAATCGACGGCATCGCCGCCGATTTTTTTTAAAAGCAAGAAACAGCAAATGACCATCAAAGAAATAATAGCTAAAGAAGACAAATATCTCTTAAGATGATAAAAAAAATACTAGTACCACTTATTTTGTTTATTGCCATAAATAGCTTTTCTCAATCTATTTCTATGGATTTTCCTGCCTTTGCAGGTAAAACCTACGATTTTATAATCTTTCAGGGTAGCAAACAAGAAACCGTACAGCAAGATACCATTCCAGCCAACGGCAAGTTTACACTAAAAATACCCAAACAATATGCCCCTTATACGGGCATGTGCCGATGGTTGATCACCAACACGGCTGATGGAGGTGGTTTAGACATGGCAATACCTGGGCATAATTTTGCGGTAACTTGCCTAAGCGATACCCCAGATACTAACAATATTGTCTATACTGGTTTTAATGCTGTAAACGAACTTAACAGCCTAAACGCCCAACAACAGCAAATCATAGAAAAATTTGCAGTTGTAAGTAAGGCTTCTGTTTTGTATGCAGAAAATAAAAAGCTGTACACAATTTTTAATGGAGAAAAAATAAAACAAAAAGAAGCGTTCGAAAACTTTAACAAACAACTAAAGAGCAACCCCAGTTTTAATGCCCGTTTTTTACCTATATTAAATCTTACAAAAGGCATACCACCGCATTTAACAGCTAATGAAGCCGAAAAAGTAGCTATTTACAACCAATTTATAACCAAAGACCTAAATTTTAATGATTTATATGTATCAGGGCATTGGACTGCTATTATACGAGATTGGGTAGGTTACCAAAGCAACATGGTACAAGATACCGCTCAATTTGTAAAAGATTTTAAATTGATAAGTCATAGAATAACCAACCCAACGCAGTACACCGATTTTGTGGGGAAACTTACCTATTACTTAACTACGTTTGGTAAAGATAGCTATGTGGCTGCTATTGCAAATGCTGTGGTAGGTTCTGGTAAAGTGAATGCGTATGCAGGCAGTTTGCAAGTGTATATAAAAGCTACTATGGGTAAGCAAGCTCCAGATTTAGTTATTAAAGAAAATGTAGGGTCAGAAAAAGAAGTGAACCTTGTAAATACACTTTTAAAAACAGCTACTTTAGCATCTAAATATAGTTTGCTATTGTTTTACCAATCTGATTGTGGGCCTTGTAAACAAACCATAGCGACACTAAATGAGCATTATTCTAATCTTGTTGCCAAAGGCATAAAAATAGTTGCTCTTTCTGCAGATACAGACCCGCAGGTATTTAAAGACAGCGCAGCAGCATTTTCATGGAAGGATACTTATTGTAATTTAGAGGGTTTTAATGGTGTTAATTTTAAGAATTATGCAGTAACCGGTACACCTACTATGTTTATTTTAGATAGTAAAGGTATCCTCCTTAAAAAAATAGCGACTATAGAACAGTTATTAACTTGGAGTGAAAAGTTATGATACCGATAAAAATTTAGATTTAAAAAAGTGCTTTACTTTATTATACCCTTTAAAAAGGTTTTGAACAACCTAGCAATTTTAATCTAAAACCAGTTAAAGGATCCTATTTAATAACTGTTACATACCCTTTTGGAAACGAAATTCATCAGGAAATAGAAATAAAACTATTTTAGATTTAAAAAATCAACCAAATCACTACCGTTTTCAAGATCAATTTTCTCTAACAAACTACTACATTCAATTTTAAAACCTCCCTTATTTAATAGTTTTGAAGTTTCTGTCCATTTTTGATATTCTGTTTTATCTGGATAAGCTATAATTTTATATTTTCTAACAGGGGCTAATATTTCCTCTTTAAAACCTGTTTTGCTGCCAGTAGCCAACCACAAAAATTCAGGAATTAAAAAACTCATAATTATAGCTGTCTTTTCAGATTCTACAATGCAAATCGTATTACTTTTAGAAATAGTATTTACAAGATGTAACCCAAATAGACATTGCTGTAATACAAAGTTGGTTAGCTTTAATTGTTTGTGTATCCAACTCACGTGATTAAAAGGTTCTTTAACTCTTTTGCCTGTAATACTATTGTA
>TARA_R110002126_G_scaffold38993_19_pt1 | contig 16701 bp, 17 predicted proteins | sample TARA_R110002126 | Tara Oceans TARA_R110002126 (sample SAMEA4397536) | marine metagenome | biome: Polar Biome; feature: [DCM] deep chlorophyll maximum layer (ENVO:01000326); material: water (ENVO:00002006), including particulate matter (ENVO:01000060) such as... | depth 30 m
TGCTGGGCCAGACCAAATTCTGATGCCATGCCTGAACCGGTGCCGCCGCCAGCGCTGAATATGTAAAAGTAGAGGCGTGACTGGTTCGCTTTAATGCCGCAGGAATCGATCAGATAAGAATGGATATACTTCCACTCGGCATTAGAAAAGCGTTGGGTGTCTTTATTTAAAATAATTTTAGCCAGATACTGGCCCAGAATAGGCGCATTACCGGCACCACCGGCATGGACTTCAGATAAATCCATAATTTTCATTTTAGTGTAATCATGCAAAAAACCGCTTTTTTCACCTTTATGGGAAAAACGGATACGGCCTTCAATATCTTTATCAAGATCGCCAAGCATAACCAGAGGTTCAATCAGAAACACTGGCTTTAAACTATTTGCATTGCTTAAATGTAAACTGCGTTTAATCCAGCGCATTGGCCGGTATTCCTGCTCCCGACTTTGTTTTTCTTCGTTATTAAACTCGTTTAAATAAAAATTTCGGGCACTGTAAACCAGCGACGCAACATCTAAGGCAATATTTGAACCGCAGCGACCCAACCCGATCAGGCAAACCGACGGAAAATGTTGCTGTTTACGATTCTCGATCTCATTGTCAGTTGCCACCTGCGGGAACACGCTGGTGCGCAGTGCATCTAAATTAGCCAGGATACGATTTAAATCACGCTCGGTGAAATACATATAGCCTTCGCTGGCAAACGCAAGGGTGGGATTGTCAGGTACGGCATCCGATTTTGGTTTAGCGCTAACTGCAGTAACGGTGCTTTGCTGTTTATTAATAATTTTATTTGTCATAACGCTTTTTCCGGTTAATACATAAAAGCCAGTGCGTAACAAAAACACGCTGTATTAAACGTAGTCTGGAATTTGCGTGATTACAATTTAAGCAATAAAAAAGCAGTACTATTAGTACTGCTTTGATAAAACCCGAGAACAATATTACATATTTGGATAATTAGGACCACCGCCACCTTCCGGGGTTACCCAGGTGATATTCTGGCTGGGATCTTTAATATCGCAGGTTTTACAGTGGATACAATTTTGTGCATTTATTTGTAAACGGGGCTGTTGTTTATCATCTTCAATAATTTCATATACGCCGGCAGGGCAGTAACGCTGAGCAGGTTCATCATATTTCGCCAGATTAACCTGCACCGGAATAGTTGGATCTGCCAGTTTTAAATGGCATGGCTGTTCTTCGTCATGATTAGTGTTTGACAGATAAACTGATGTTAACCGGTCGAAACTCAATACATTATCTGGTTTTGGATAGGCTATTTTATTGGCATCGGCAGCAAGCTTTAATTGGGCATGGTCTTTACTGTTGTCTTTGAGGGTAAAAGGTAATTTGCCGCCAAACCAGTTTTGTTCAATGGTATTAAATACTCCTCCCCAGAACGTACCAAACTTATGCATCGCCGGGCCGAAGTTGCGTGAACTGTATAGCTCATCATATAACCAACTTTGCTTAATGGCATCGGCGTAGCCGGTTAAATCCTGTCCTGCATCGGATTCATTGTTAAGCGCGGAAAATACCGTTTCTGCGGCCAGCATGCCGGATTTCATCGCCGTGTGGTTACCCTTAATTTTGGCAAAGTTTAAGGTGCCGGCATCGCAGCCCAATAACAGACCACCGTTAAAGCTCATTTTTGGCAGGCTGTTCAGCCCGCCCTTAGTAATAGCCCGGGCACCATAACTCACCCGTTTACCTTCGGTCAGATATTGTTTAACTATTGGGTGTTGCTTGTAGCGCTGAAACTCTGCGAAGGGATCAAGGTGCGGGTTGCTGTAATTAAGATCAACAATCAGACCCACCACAACCTGCTGGTTCTCGGCATGGTACAGGTAGCCGCCGCCACTGGCTTCATCGTTAAGCGGCCAGCCAGCCGAATGGACAACCAGCCCCTGATGATGGTTGGCGGCGGGTACATCCCAGATTTCTTTAAAGCCAATGGCGTAGTGCTGGGGTGATACCGCTTTGTCCAGCTGGTAATGCTGAATAAGTTGCTTGCCCAAATGGCCACGGCAGCCTTCAGCAAACAGGGTATACTTTGCCCGCAGTTCCATACCTGGCGTAAAGCTGTCTTTGGGTTTGCCTTCGCGATCCAGTCCCATATCGCCAACCAGAATACCTTTAACAACATTGTCTTCCAGCAGCAATTCGCTGGCTGCAAAACCCGGGAAGATATCAACGTCCAGCGCCTCTGCCTGCTCGGCAAGCCAGCGACATAAATTCGCCATCGAGACCACATAGTTGCCGCTGTTATGCATTGTTTTGGGTACTGCGAAACCAGGTAGTTTGCGGCTGGCATCCGCGCCGGTAAACAGGTAAATATCATCGTGGGTAACCGGCGTGGTTAACGGCGCGCCAGAAGCTTGCCAGTCTGGCAATAACTCATTTAATGCTCGGGGTTCGAACACGGCGCCTGACAGGATATGGGCTCCCACTTCAGAGCCTTTTTCAACCACGCAAACGCTGATATCTTTGCCCGCTTGCTGGGCTTTTTGCTTTAACCGGATCGCGGCCGATAAGCCCGCTGGCCCGGCGCCAACGATTACTACATCGTACTCCATTGCTTCTCTTTCCACGATGGTGACCTCTTGGATGCTTATATTTACAGTATTCACTGTGTTTATTGTACGGATAAGGGTATTGCAGGTTGACGTTAACGTCAACAGTAAGTAGATTGTGCTGCACTACACACAGATATGTTTACCTTAACGTAAACCTGTTGCCAGACCAGAGTTTACACGCAATTCTAGAGGATGATATGAAGATATTAGTTCCGGTAAAACGGGTTATCGATTACAACGTAAAAGTCCGGGTTAAAGCAGATCAAACCGGTGTCGATTTAGCCAACGTAAAAATGGCGTTAAACCCGTTTTGTGAAATTGCGGTAGAAGAAGCAGTTCGCCTAAAAGAAGCGGGCGTCGCAACGGAAGTTATCGCAGTATCTATCGGGGCCAAAGCGGTACAGGAACAATTACGCACAGCGCTGGCTCTGGGGGCTGACCGGGCCATTCATCTGGAAACAGACTTAAATCTCGATTCACTGCAGGTGGCTAAGTTGCTGGCGAAGGTGGTTGAGCAGGAACAACCGCAACTGGTTATTCTGGGTAAACAGGCAATTGATTCAGACAATAATCAAACCGGCCAGATGCTGGCGGCGCTTGCTGGCATGGGCCAGGGCACGTTTGCCTCAAAAGTGGTGGTCAACGCTGACAAAGTTCAGGTTACCCGGGAAATAGATGGCGGCTTACAAACCGTCGAACTTAGTTTACCAGCGGTAGTATCGACTGATTTGCGGCTGAATGAGCCACGTTATGCGTCATTACCCAATATAATGAAAGCCAAGAAAAAGCCGCTGGATGTGCAGGCAGCTGACAGCCTGGGCGTTAACCTGACGTCACAGGTAACGACTTTAAAGGTCACTGCACCGCCAAGCCGTCAGGCTGGGGTAATTGTCGAGTCAGTGGCAGAGTTGGTTGAAAAGTTAAAGCATGAAGCGAAGGTGATCTGATGACTATTTTAGTAATTGCAGAACATAGCAATGATGCACTTAAAGCCGATACCCACAAAGTGGTCCAGGCGGCCAGTGAAATTGGTGGTGATATTCATCTGTTGGTAGCCGGTGAAAATTGCGGCGCTGCAGCAACGGCGGCAGCGGCTATAGCGGGCGTTAGTAAAGTACTGGTTGCCGATGCCAGTGCTTATGGCCATCAACTGGCTGAAAATGTTGCCGCACTGGTATCTGAAATAGGCAAAGATTACAGCCATATACTTGCAGCGGCGACCACGACTGGCAAAAACATGTTGCCACGGGTGGCGGCTTTGTTAGATGTCGCGCAACTTTCAGATATTATCGCGGTAGAAAGCGCTGATACCTTTGTGCGGCCGGTTTATGCCGGTAACGCTATCGCCACCGTGCAATCTGCAGATGCGATAAAAGTGATTACGGTGCGTGGCTCTGCGTTTGCAGCAGCGGCAGAGGGCAATACTGCCCCGGTTGAAAAACTGGATATTGTAAAAGACTTGCAGGTATCGGCTTTTGTCGCTGAGGAGCTGACCAAATCAGCGCGACCTGAACTGACTGCCGCTAAAGTGATTATTTCTGGTGGCCGTGGTATGCAAAATGGTGAAAACTTTGCCTTGTTAAATGGCATTGCCGACAAGCTGAATGCGGCGATAGGCGCCTCGCGCGCGGCTGTAGATGCGGGCTTTGTGCCAAACGACATGCAAGTTGGCCAGACCGGCAAAATTGTGGCGCCTGATCTGTATATTGCGGTAGGTATTTCTGGTGCTATCCAGCATTTAGCCGGTATGAAAGATTCGAAAGTGATCGTTGCAATTAACAAAGATGCAGATGCGCCAATTTTCCAAGTTGCAGACTATGGTTTAGTTGCCGATCTGTTTACGGTACTGCCAGAGCTCGAACAGCAGCTCTGATACCGTGCAACTGCAGCAAAAAGCCAGCATTTGCTGGCTTTTTGCATTTTAGTACTTGTTGCCGTTCACAATTCCGACTTACTATAATTCAGCCATTTTGCACAGGACGCCACCATGCCCATAATAATACGCCACGCTGAGCCGGCAGACATTGACGCGATTAAAGCCATATATGATCAACCCGTTGTGTATGCTAATACCCTGCAACTGCCTTATCAGCCGGTAGCCAGTTGGCAAAGACTTTATAACGCGGGCGCGGGTTTTTATAACCTGGTGGCAGAAAGTGAAGGTAGTGTTATTGGCCAGCTTGGTTTGCAGGTTTGTCAGAACCCGCGGCGCCGGCATGTGGCAGAGCTGGGCATGGGCGTTATGGAAGAACATCAGGGCCAGGGAGTGGGGTCTGCGTTACTTCGTGCTGCGCTGGAAATGGCAGACAACTGGCTTAATATCCGGCGGATGGAGCTAACGGTATACAGTAGTAATGAAGTTGCCATTGCATTATACGAACGCTTTGGCTTTGAGGTCGAAGCCGAGCTGGCCGATTTTGCCTTTCAGTATGGCAATTATGTGAGTGCGTTATGTTTGGCTCGAATTAACACCGGCGTTAAATAAATATTAAGCGCTAACTGATACAAAAAAAAGGCACCCGAGGGTGCCTTTTTTATCGCTTACAAAGCTTAGTGCGAACCAGCGTTTTTCTGGCATTGCTTGGTATCGGTACACTCACCATATAAATACAGACTGTGGTGAGTTAATTTAATCCCGTTTTTCTCGGCAATTTCCAGTTGTTTCGCTTCAATTATTTCATCTTCAAACTCGATGACTTTACCGCATTTCAGACACACCAGGTGATCATGATGGCTATTACCGGTTAATTCAAATACCGACTTACCGCCTTCAAAATGGTGACGGGTTAAAATACCGGCATCATCAAATTGGTTCAGTACCCGGTACACGGTGGCCAGACCAATATCTTCACCGAGTTCCAGCAGAATTTTATAGACGTCTTCAGCGCTGATATGCTGATGATTAGGATCCTGTAAGATCTCTAATATTTTAACCCGGGGCAGGGTTACTTTAAGGCCGGCTTTACGTAGCTCAGTATTATGATCTGACATAAAAAAACTCTGATTTGCTAGTGAATTTGCATCGATTATAAAGACATTAGCATAATATTGAAATGGCCGATGTCAGCTGATTTCACGCTTGGCTTATTGTACTTTCAAATTTGCCGGGTAAAATGACCGTCAAACAGGTCATACCAGGTAAAGTGATGCGCTGGGCGTTTAAACCACAAGTAATGCGAAAACTACTTAATTTCTGGCCGCCATTTCTGTTTAGCGGTATCAGAGTAGCGGTGCTGGCCGACGATTATCGTTATGCCAGAGTAGAGCTGAAAAACCGCCGCTGGACCCGCAATATAAATAGCAGCCAGTTTGGTGGCTCAATGTTCGCCATGACTGATCCGGTTTATCCGTTGCTGTTAATGGGGGCACTGGGTAAGGAATATATTGTCTGGGATAAACAGGCTGATATTGACTATATAAAGCCCGGTATCGGTAAACTCACGGCAGAGTTTTTATTAACTGATGAAGCCGTTGACGATATTAAAAAACACACTGCTGAGGGCAGTAAGTACTTTCCGCAGTTTCTGGTACATATTAAAGATGCTGACAACAACATTGTCTGTGAAGTGAACCGTACTGTGTATATCCGTAAAAAACCGCAATACCGTTAATAACATTACCGTCAAAAACAGTACCGTCAGTAATAAAAAAAGAGGCATAGTGCCTCTTCTTCATCCCGGACCAGAGCTTACAGGTTAGCAAATTCCTGCAGGCTCATTTCTTCATAAACCTGCTTGCACCATTGCTTTACCCGTTGCTCTGTCAGCTCTGGCTGCCGGTCTTCATCCACACCCAGGCCAATAAAGTGGCTGTCGTCTGCCAGTGCTTTTGACGCGACAAAGTTGTAACCTGACGTCGGCCAGTGGCCAACAATAATTGCGCCTTTGGGTTCAATAATGTCTCGCAGGGTACCCATGGCATCCAGAAAATACTCGGCATAATCTTCCTGATCACCGCAACCAAAAATAGCAACCAGCTTATTATTGAAATCGATACCGTCCAGCTCAGGGAAAAAGTCATCCCAGTCGCATTGAGCTTCACCGTAGTACCAGGTTGGGATACCCAGCAGTAATAAATCGAAGCTGGCAATGTCTTCTTTGCTGCTTTTAGCAATATCACGAACGTCAACCAGATTTTTGCCCAGTTCTTTTTGGATCATTTTCGAGATATGCTCAGTGTTACCGGTATCACTACCGAAAAAAATACCTACTGTTGCCATGATTTATTGCCTTCTTACCTGAGTAAAACTTGCTGTAAAAGTTGTTCAATGAGGTTACTGCGTGTCATGTTAGCCTTGGTGGCAGCCTGGCTCAGCGCTTCATATAACTGAGCAGACACTTTACATTCAATACGCTTTAACCCGTTATTGCGATCGCGTTTAATTTGATTGCGTTTATTTAGCTTAAGCTGCTCTTCGCGCGGTAATGGGTTGGTTTTAGGCCGCCCCGGGCGCTTGTCAGCAGCAAACAAATCAATGGTGGTGCGATCATTGGCGATTTTTGCCATTAATCTCAACCCTGTTATTCCAGAAAATACTGCACAACCGTTTTAATAATAAAAACCAGCGGTGACAGAAACAACACCAGCCAGACAAAGAACCTGCCCATTTTAGGCGCCTGACTTTTTTTTAGTACGTCGTTAATCGCCAGCACAATAAAAATATACAGCGCGGCTAAACCCAACCATAAACCTATGGTTTCAAATTGCGCAACGGTCATTTGTTATGGCCATACCAGAAAAATTGCGCGCACTATAGCACAAATGTTGCTGATTTTTAGTGTGCTAACTCAATAAAAAATCACTTACCAGCTTGGTAAAAGCAGCGGGTTTTTCAGCGTGCAGCCAATGGCCGGTACCATTTATAATTTTGGCTTGTGCTGCTGGGAAATACCGCATTATTTCAGGGCGATGTTCCGGAAGAATATAATCAGAGTCTGCGCCTTTGATAAAAAGCACTGGTTTTAAATACTCATCGCCCGTTTGTGGCGCACCCAGCAGTGCATCATAGCAAGCTGCTAATATCGGTAAATTAAAGCGCCAGCTAAAGCCCTGTTCAGTTTTTTGCAGGCTCTTCAGCAAAAACTGCCGTACCCCGGGCTCAATAATATGCTGGGCTAATTGCTGGTCTGCCTGCTGACGGCTGGCAATGTCAGTTAACTTAACGGCGTTTAAACCGGCGAAAACAGCCTGATGGCCACTGTCGTAACGCACCGGAGCAATATCGGCAACAATTAACCGGCTTACCCGCTGCGGATAACGCAATGCAAATGCCATGGCCAGTTTGCCCCCCAGGGAATGGCCCAGCATGGCACAATTCTGAATATTAAGACTATCCAGCGTTGCGGCTAAATAGGCTACCATCGTGGCATAGCTCATATCATCGCAATGGGGCGACTGGCCATGATTAGGTAAATCGATACTGATTATTTGCCATTTATCGGCCAGTGCTCTGGCTACGCCTGCCAGATTATCGTAACTGCCAAACAAGCCATGTAGTAATACCAGCGGTTGCCCGGAACCGCTAATGTGAGAATGTAGAATCATCGCTAACCCACTGAAAATGTTCAGACGATATTTTAACAAATTAAGCCGCTGGCGTCAGTGGCAAAGCCTTTATATAATGATCCCACTTTCAGTTGACGGAATACATTATGAAAACCATTGAAATAGAAGACGATTTATATCACTACATTGCTGCGCAAACCCGCCAGATTGGTGAAAGCGCCTCTGATATACTGCGTCGTTTGCTATTGGGTGAGCAGCCTCAGGCTGCAACAGCAGTGGTTAGCAGCCAGCCAGAAGTGCCGGCACAACCTGCTGCAAAGGCTGAGGAGCAAGCCAACCCGGGTAGTATTTTTGATTTGGTCAGCCGTCAGGATCTGCAAGCTGAATCCAGTGTGGTTGGTCGCTTTCTGTATTTGCTGTCGGTCCTGGCGCGGGTTCATAAAAAACAGTTTAGTAAAGTGCTGGATATTAAAGGCCGCAATCGCCTCTATTTCGCTATTTCGGCTGAAGCCTTGTCTGAAGCCGGCAGCAGCACTAACCCAAAACAAATACCGAATACTGGTTTTTGGGTTATTACCAACTCAAACACCACCCGGAAAAAAATGATGCTAACCGAAACCGCCATAAAACTGGGTTATAGTGAACAGGACGCTGAGCGGATCCGCGACTTATTATAAGGAAAGAAAATGGCTTTACATCCCCTGGCCGGACAACAGGTTCCAACCGAGCTTATTCCTAATATCAGCCGGTTAATGACCGCTTATTATGTGCTGGAGCCTGATGTTCACCAGCACCCGGCACATAAAGTCAGCTTTGGTACCTCAGGTCATCGCGGCAGTGCCCTGAGCTGCTCGTTCAATGAACCGCACGTGCTGGCCATTTGCCAGGCCATTGCCGACTATCGCAAACAGCAGGGGATCACCGGGCCGTTATTTCTGGGCAAAGACACTCACGCGTTATCAGAGGCGGCATTTGCGACCGCGCTGGAAGTATTAATTGCCAATAAAATTCAGGTGTGTATTCAGAAAGACTTAGGTTACACGCCAACACCGGTTATCTCCCATGCCATTCTGACTCAGAACAGTGGCGCTACCGATAAGCTGGCTGATGGTATTGTTATTACGCCATCCCATAATCCACCGGAAGATGGCGGCATTAAATACAACCCGCCAAATGGTGGCCCGGCAGATACCGATGTTACCAATTGGATCGAACAACGCGCTAATGAACTGCTGGCAAACGATTTAGAGGGGATCAGAATGATGCCCTACAATTTGGCTATCCAGTCGGGCTACTGCCAGCATATCGATTATATTCAGCACTATGTAGACGATTTAGCTAACGTTATTGATATGGCAGCGATTGCCAAAGCGGGTATTAAAATAGGTGTCGACCCGTTAGGGGGCTCGGGTATTGCGTACTGGCCCCGTATTGCAGAAAAGTATGGCATTAATATTAGTGTGGTGAACGATAAAGTAGACCCGGCGTTTGCGTTTATGCCGCTGGATAAAGACGGCCAGATTAGGATGGATTGCTCGTCAGCCTGCGCTATGGCCAACCTGATCCAGTTAAAAGATCAGTTCGATATCGCCATCGGAAATGACCCGGACTTTGACCGCCATGGTATTGTGACCCGCAGTGGCGGTTTAATGAACCCAAATCATTATCTGGCGGTGGCCATTAACTACTTATTGTCCAACCGGCCGCAGTGGTCTGCCAGTCTGGCAATCGGTAAAACGCTGGTATCCAGTGCCCTGATCGACAGAGTCGTCGCCGCACGCGGCCGTACCCTGTGTGAAGTGCCGGTTGGCTTTAAATGGTTTGTTGACGGTCTGCACAATGCCACGCTGGCGTTTGGCGGTGAAGAAAGCGCCGGGGCCAGTTTTTTACGATTAGACGGCAGTGTCTGGTCAACCGACAAGGACGGCATTATTTTAGGTTTGCTGGCGGCTGAAATGCTGGCAAAAACCGGGGTTGACCCATACCAGCAATATCAGGCGTTGACCAAAGAGCTTGGCTCACCGTTTTATCGCCGGCTGGATGCACCGGCTACGGCAGCACAAAAATCGGCGCTTAAATCGCTGGATGCGGCCAGTGTCAGCCAGACCGAGTTGGCAGGCGATGCCATTGTTGCTGTGCTGACTAAAGCGCCGGGCAATCAGGCTGATATTGGTGGGGTTAAAGTGGTTACCCGCAACGGCTGGTTTGCTGCCAGGCCATCGGGTACCGAGAACGCCTATAAAATTTATCTGGAAAGCTTTGTTGATGAGGCACATCTGCTACAGTTAGAACAGGACGCCAGAACATTTGTTGAATACGTATTCAGTAAAATCTAAATGATTGAAAACGCTATAAATTAAATTGTAATGTAATTTCATCTATAGCGTTTTATTTTGCTAATACCCGTCCTTTAAGGTATTTTTTTGTAATAAGTCTACATTTGCCGCTATTTTGTTGAAAATTCAGGCATAAACAATTCAGGATTTGTAATGAAAAAACATACCGATGCAGCGGCGACTTCAGTTGTTACGCTTAGCACTGAACAGCTTAAAGATATTATAGTGCGACATTTGCATGCCAGTTTGGGAACCGACGTTAATAAAGCCAGCCCACAGGCCTGGTGGCGTGCTACTTGTGCTGCGATTAACGAACAGGTTTTCGACGGGTTACGTAACACTCAGCGTACTCATTATCAGCAAGATACCCGCGCCTTACATTATTTCAGTCTTGAATACCTGATGGGCCGCTTATTCAGTAACAACTTACATAATTTAGGTTTGTATGAACAGGCGAAAAAAGCCTTATCAGAGCTGAATATCAATATTGCTGATTTAGAAGATCAGGAAGAAGATATGGCGCTGGGTAATGGTGGTCTTGGCCGCTTAGCTGCCTGCTTTATTGACTCGCTGGCAACCCTGAATTACCCGGCTATTGGTTATGGTATTCATTATGAGCACGGTTTATTTAAACAAAGCTTTCAGGATGGCCGGCAAATAGAGCGGCCCGACAGCTGGCGTGAATACGGTAACCCTTGGGAAATATGCCGGCCAGAGTCAGTGCAGGAAGTGTCAGTATACGGCTACGTTGAAACGGTTTACGACCTGCAGGGCCTGATGAAAAAAGTCTGGCACCCGGGCCGTATTATTAAAGGCGTGCCATGGGATATTCCGGTAGTGGGTTACAACGGCAGCTCGGTTAATGTGCTGCGTTTATGGGAAAGCCGGGCCAGTGACTTTTTTAATTGGGATGTGTTTAATTCCGGCGGTTACATTGATGCCGCGCGCCAGAACATTGAAGCTGAAACCATTTCTAAAGTGTTATATCCAAATGATGAAACCGACGCTGGTAAAGAGCTGCGGTTAATTCAGCAGTATTTTTTCTGTTCCTGTTCATTAAAAGACATTATCCGGCGTTATAAGCGGGCCCACGGCGATGACTGGAGCAAATTTCCGCAGCAGGTGGTTATTCAGCTGAACGATACGCACCCGGCTGTGGCTATTCCTGAGCTGATGCGGGTGCTGGTCGACCGGGCCGATATGAGCTGGGATGACGCCTGGGCACTGTGTCAGCAGGTATTTGCCTACACCAACCACACCCTGCTTCCAGAAGCGCTGGAGCGCTGGCCGGTTCGTTTATTTGAAAAAGTGTTACCACGGCATATTGAAATCATTTATGAAATAAACCGTCGCTTTCTGGTCGAGCAGGTTGATGTATTGTGGCCGGGCGATCACGCCAAAAAACGTAAGCTTTCTATTATTGAAGAAGGCGATGAACCTATGGTGCGGATGGGCCATTTGTCAGTTGTCGGCTCGTTTAAGGTTAATGGCGTGGCTGAAATACACTCTAAACTGGTGCAATCTGACTTATTCCCGGAAATGGTTGCACTGTGGCCGGATAAATTTACCAACGTGACCAATGGTGTGACACCGCGTCGCTGGTTAAAAGCCTGTAATCCACGTCTGGCAAAACTACTGGATGAAAAAGTGGGGAATGGCTGGCCGGTTAATCTTAAGTTATTAAGTAAACTGGCCGATTTTGCTGATGATCCGCAGGTGCAAGATAACTTTATGGCGATTAAACAGCAGAATAAAGCTGACTTTGCCAAAGAAGTGAAAAAACTGACCCGGATTGACATTGACCCGGCAGCGATTTTCGATATTCAGATCAAACGTTTGCATGAGTACAAACGCCAGCATCTGAATTTACTGCATATTCTGGCATTGTACCGTCGCATTTTACAAAACCCGGACTATGACATGGTTCCACGGGTATTTATTTTCGGCGCGAAAGCGGCGCCGGGTTATAAACTGGCCAAAGAAATTATTTACGCCATTAATAAAATTGCTGACAAGATAAATAACGACAAACGAGTTAAAAACCGCTTGAAAGTAGTGTTTATGCCAAACTATCGGGTCACTCTGGCCGAGAAAATGATCCCGGCAGCTGATGTGTCCGAGCAAATTTCTACCGCCGGCAAAGAAGCATCAGGTACCGGCAATATGAAACTGGCCTTAAACGGTGCGGTAACCGTCGGTACCCTCGATGGCGCCAATATTGAAATTGCCGAGGAAGTCGGTAGTGACAATATTGCTATCTTCGGTTTAACGGTTGACGAGGTTAAAGCCTTGCATGCTAAGGGTTATCATAGCCATGAGTACTATCATAACAATCCGGAAATTAAGGCCATTTTAGACTGGCTGGAAACCGACTACTTTACCCCGGGTAAACCGGGTGAACTTGCAGCCATTAAATACAGCTTGCTGGAAGGCGGCGACCCTTATCTGGTGCTGGCTGATTTTGAGTCTTATGTTGTGGCACAACAGCAAATTGACAGCTGGTACCGCGATAAAGCGGGCTGGGCCAAAAAGGCCATTCTTAATACGGCACTGGTGGGTAAATTCACCTCTGACCGTTCTATTGAGGATTATGTTAGCCGGGTCTGGAAACTTAAACCTTGCAAGGTCGCTTCGCAGAATAAATAGGCAAACGTAAACAACAGTTTTGTTTAGTAAACCCATCTTCGGATGGGTTTTTTTATTGATACAGATTGGCAATTGTGGTCGGTGGCCGTTAAAGTTCTACTAAGGTAGTCATGATTAAGGTGTGCTGACATGGTGAAACCGCTCAAATTCCTTGCTGCAATTCTGCTTTCTGGCAGTAACGCCCTGGCAGAGCCGACTGCTGCTAGTGATACCCGGCTGCACTGGGCCATAAATGATGCGCCACCGTTTCACGTATTGCATGGTGAATATCAGCGACAGGGAATTTGTGATGTGCTGACCAAAGTGGTGCACAGGCATATGCCACATTACCGGCCCAGTTATCTGCAAATGCCACAACCCCGTATTGCCCAGGCCATGGACAACAAAGAACCGGTCTGTTTTCCGTGCATGATTTATAAACCAGCAGGCGAAGAGCGGGCGGTTTACAGCCTGCCCACTCATTTATATTACCCGCACCAGATTATTACTAACGAAACCACCGCCAAAACATTAACAGCCCTCTATGGCGAGAAAATATCGTTAGACAAACTGCTGGACGACCCCCGTTTTCGCTTTGGTTACCCGGCGGGACGTCGCTATGGTAGCTTACAGCCGCTACTGAATGAACATGACCCTTACCTGGCCCGATCCGGCCCCGGCGGAGCAATAGCCATTTTAAATATGATTAGCTCTGGCCGGCTCGATTACACTATCGATTACCCGATTATTGCAAGTTACTTTGAGCAGTTGTACAGCCGGACGATGGTCACCATACCCATAACAGAAAATTATCAACAAGCTGTAGCCGGGGCAATAGGCTGCGCCAACAACGAATGGGGCAAGCAAAAAATTGCTGAAATAAATCAGGTAATTCATAAAATCCGCCGCGACCCTGAATTTATCGACATCCTGCAGCTTTGGCACCGGGATGCGATAAACGGCAACGATGACAACTACAATTATTTTAATCAGCAGGGGCTGCAAGCACTTGACGAAGCTGGTTACCCGCAGCAGACTGAACGGCCAATACCCGTGCTGGAGTAGCATTTGCAACAAGGTAGTTTAGTTTGTGTCGGTACCGGCATGACATTAGGGTCACATATTAGTCCGTTAAGCCGCAGTTATATTGAACAGGCCGATGTGGTGTTTGTGCTGGTGGCGGATGGTATTACCGAGCAATGGGTGCAACAGATGAACAGTGATGTCCGCTCATTGCAGCCTTATTATCAAACCGGCGTATCACGGATGCTGAGTTACCAGCAAATGGTAGCCGCGATGCTGGCTGAAGTGCAGCTGGGCAAAAAAGTGGTCGGTGCATTTTATGGCCACCCTGGCGTATTTGCCTGGGTACCGCACAATGCTATTGCTCAGGCCAAAGCAGCGGGCTTTGCTGCCCATATGGAGCCGGGTATTTCAGCAGAAGACTGCTTAATCGCCGATTTAGCCATTGATCCCGGTACCTTTGGTTGCCAGCATTTTGAAACCAGCCAGTTTATGTTTTACAAACGCACGGTCGACCCGGCCGCCTACCTTATTTTATGGCAGGTTGGGGTGGCGGGCGATCGTAGCCTGGCAAAACTCAGCACCGGCGTGCCTTACCGGCAATTATTAATTGATGTTTTAGCCGAACATTACCCGCCCAGCCACCCGGTTATTTTGTATGAAGCGGTAACGCTGCCAATTCAGCAACCGCGGATCACCACCTTGCCACTTGGCGACTTAGTCAACGCAGAGCTTGACCCGAAAACAACCTTGGTTGTGCCGCCGGTAACCAAAATGATAGCAAACCAGTACATTCTGGATAAACTGGCAGCACTGCAGGCTGATGACCAGAATAATCAGCAACCTTAGTAGCACGGATTTTTGCTTTCAGAGTGCCGGGTTTAGCGCCCGGCTGTTGGCTAAAGCTGATCAGGCGTTATATCAGCAGCTGTATTGTAGCCAGCAAGTTATGCAGTATATCGGCAAGCCATTAACTGCGGCGCAGGCAAACGCCAGTTTTAACGCGGCACTTAAGCATAACGATATGGCCAGTGAGCAGTGCTATTTTGGCTGCCGGGTTTTTCTGGTACTGGTCGACACGGTATTAAACCAATATTCAGGCTTATTTTCAGCCAGTTTGCAGCCCCTTGCCGCAATGGGCTTAACGGAGGGTAGATCGCAACAAACCAGCGGGCCTGATGGTAAGTTTGAGGCTGAACTGGGTATTATGTTGTTACCGTCGGCTCAAAAAAGGGGGGGAGGCCAAGCCGCTATTCGCGGTTTATGCCAAAAACTGCGTGGCCAACCGAAGCTGTATGGTTTTACTTTTTGCACCGCTACCAACAATTTTGCCGCAAAAAAGCTGGTTAGCCGGCTGGGCTTTGTGTATTGTGAAAATCGCAATTGCTATCAGTTATTAAAATAATTAATAAATAGCATTTATTAACAAATAACCTTCACAGGGATAACAGCATGAACAATGTACTACAACTAATGCAAACCTTGGGTGAAAATGCCGCGCTACGTCATCTGCCACCGTCGCAGTTAGCAAAAATCGTTAACCCGCTTAATCTGGACCCGGACGTGCAGCAAGCCATTTGCCAGCAAGACGATATTAAATTAGCGCAGCTATTACATGCCAATAATAAAATTGTTTGTATGATTTTACCGGCGGAAGAGCCAGAGCCTGCCAGCCAGCCGGAAAAACAACCCGAAGATACACCAGAGCCGGACGATACTGAGATAAAGCAGGCCGTATAATGGTGGCTAACGCCAGGTGGTGGGGTTGACAAAGTGAAACCATTACAGGCCTTGTTAGTCGTTATTTTATTGCAGTTGATGCCTGGCGCTGCAGCCGCGGCTGCAAACAGTGATCTGCTGGCGGTTGCTAATGCAACCGCACCTAATTTAACGGTGCGGCAACAGCTTAAGCGATTAGACGAGATAAAGCTGGAAGATCAGGCTTATTTCAGGGCAGAGTTGGCCCGGTTAAGGCAATTGCCGCTGGCGCATCAAGATGACACCGATTATTTAACCTTACTAACCGCTTATGAGCAAGCATTGCAGGGTCAGTACGACAAAGTCTTGCCAACGTTAACACCTTTGTTGGAAGGTTATGCGAGCCCGGAGTTTATTGCAAGAGCGCGAATTGTTACTGTTAATGTGCTGCTTTTATCAAATGATCACAGCTTGGCATTTACTTACTTTGACGAATTGATTAATAGCATTCCTGCCATTAAAGATCCGGAATTACTTGCTCAGGTAATAGCGCTTGCGATGTTTACTTATAATCAGCTTGAACGCTATGACCTGTCATTATTGTACGTTCGTTATATTGACTTTGATTCTGTATCTGCAAAGCTGGCATGCAGGATCAGAGTTACCGCCTTAGATGCTAAATACCAGCAATCCGGTGTTACAGTTTCCTCAGAAGAAACCAATAATGTCATTAACGAATGTGTTGCCGTCAAAGAGGTTATTCCGGCAAATTTAGCCAGAAAAGAGCTTATGCGGCATTTGCTGAAAAACAATGACAGTGCTGAAGCACTTAGTCTGTACCGACAGCATATCGATGAAATAATCCAAACTAAGTATCCCATCTTAATATCCCAGATCCGTGTATTGGCGGCTCAGGCGCATTTGCAGCAGGGTGA
>TARA_R110002126_G_scaffold197433_2_pt1 | contig 16676 bp, 12 predicted proteins | sample TARA_R110002126 | Tara Oceans TARA_R110002126 (sample SAMEA4397536) | marine metagenome | biome: Polar Biome; feature: [DCM] deep chlorophyll maximum layer (ENVO:01000326); material: water (ENVO:00002006), including particulate matter (ENVO:01000060) such as... | depth 30 m
TAAGGTAACCACCAAGCCATTGGCAAAAGTCGGCATTCGCTATTGATGCAGTGGCAATGTTCACCGCCACCGTGTGAGGGGAGGCCATGAGTTTACTGACTACCAGTGACGTTACCAACCTATCTACTTGAGGAATAAGGTGTAGCCGCTCTGACGCAGGAATTAACTGCGACATGGGTATATCGGTATTGGTAGACACGTCTTTAAAGCGCGCGAACCCTTCGTAATAACACGGGGCTTTGTTCTCGGTACTAAAAATAGGCTGTATTAAAATATCGGCATACTGTTGTAACAGAATATTGTTTAGCCTTTCACGCCATTCAGTATTGCTATGAATGTAAGTTAGCTCTGAAGCAAACTGCCAGCCTCTGTCTAACTTCGTTGCCGCTAATAGTGCGCTATCTGCTTTTTCCATTACTTCAGTAAAGCTATTTTCACTGGAATATTTAGCTGCGCCAATCCACGCTGTTTTATCGCCATCTTTAAGAAAATCTATTTTATTCATTTCATCGCTAAGACTTTTCAGTCTTTTTTCGCACTCTTGTTGCGATACTGCTTCCATTAATATGGCAAAGTCGGAGCCCGATACTCTAAAAAGCGTTACCTTATCTGGGAATTGCATGGCGGCCAGTTTCAGTTTTTTCGCAGCCGCGCTAACATATTCATCACCTTCAGCGCCGCCCAGTAAATTATTTACCCGAGCAAGCTGCGTTAACCTAATCAACACCACGTAACCTTCTTCTACCGTAGCTGCGCCACTTAATAGTGCATTCATGTGTCGATTAAAGGCATTTCTATTAGAAAGCCCGGTTAAGCTGTCGCCATACGCAATGGCCTTAAATTGTTCAGCCCGTGCAGTAAGTTCCTTAAACATGCTTTCTACTGCTCTAGACAACTTATTTACGGCTAGCGTGATAAAAGAAAATTCCTTAGTAAAAGGTTGATAGTCAATTTCAGAAAACTTTTGGTTTTGAATATCGCCTATTTTTTGGGTAACAATTTCTAAGGGCTTGGTAATTTGGCGAATAATAACCAACAGCACCAAGTAGGCAATAACAAAGGCAATAAAAAACATTAATGCACTTTGGGTAATGCTATCCCATAGCTTTTCATTCGCAAGGCCTGGGTGGCTTTGTACGGTAAGTTGCCCCGCCATTGTCCAGCCATCGTTAAGTTCGGTATTTTTTACCGGCGGGGTAACGTGTACCGCTTCGGTAAACCAATTTGGTACGGTATCTATTTTATTCGGGTTTTGACGAATAATAAGGGTATTCCCGCTGGCATCTTTAACCGAAATAGTTTGGTAGTAGCCCCTGTCGAATATGGCGTTCACCATGGTTTCAGCTACAGCCTGACCATTTTCTTGCGTTATATAGGGTGCCATGGCTAAACCTAGCGATGTGGCGGTGTCTTGTGCGTGGGTAGCAAGTTGTTCATTCACGTATTCTTTGGTCATTTTTACGTTAATAAAAAAGGAACCGGCGAACACGGCCAGTAAAAAAATAAGTAAGCTAACGCTTAGTTGGGTAGATAATTTCATTGTTCTTGTGTATCTCCGAGCATTACGCTGTTTAAACGATCTATCATGTCGTCCCACATTTTCATGGGGCCGCTGCCTCTTAATTTTCTGCCTGTTCCCATAGACTTCGCCGCCCATAGACCATCACCGTTAAAACTATAAACAGGTGCAAGGTCGCGCCGTTGGTTTGCTGGCAGTATTCGGCGGTTAATATTATCAAGCACTAAAGGAACAGAAGTAGGGCTTGGGTAATAGGCTAACACCATATGAGGTTGGTTTAACTCTAACGCGGTTACATACATAAGCCGAAGCTGCGATTTTGGAATACCAAGTTCTATTAACGAAAAGTATTTGGCAATTGAGTAATCTTCACAGTCGCCAGCGCCCGTTCCAATAAACTCGATTGGCGTGGCCCAGTAATCGGGTTGGCGCCAGTGCTTTAGGTCATCTACAAAGTCGAATCGATTGAAAAAGCGATTCACCTGGTAAAGCTTTTCATCAATATCGTCGTTCTCAATGTTGTTTACTAGTTGTCGCCACTTAGCTACATCTGCCGCACCGGTTTTTCCAAACAGGGCTTCAACTCGGCTGTAAACCTCTTCAGTGAAGAAGTTTTTCTGTTGCGCGATAACCAAGGAAGTCATACCCAAAAACAGCCACGTTAGGGCATAAATACAGGTTCGTCGGTAAGTTTTACGCGCGTAGCGGGTTGTCATGCCAATTGAGCCTTAATGCACCATTATGAGACGAATTTATTAAAATAATAGCTGTAAGAAAACGTTAACCACTTCATAGTATATTAAACATGTGGCAGTAAATTGATAATGTCAAACTTATACAAAAGTTGAAAGTTATTTCAACAAGGTAAAGCACGTAAACATAATAATACCGATATTTGGCATGGTTCATGTATAGAGTTTATATATGGGTTTCATGTATGTAATTGGCATATTCCATATGTATAGATGGTATTACCATTTACTAAACTTTGCGCAATAGTGCATAGTAAGAACCGGAACAAAACAAGAGCCAAATACTCATTAGAGTATATTCCGTTTTCTGTACTGCACATTTGCAAGCTTAAAGTAATGCAGCTTGCCATGTTGTAATTTTACTACAAAACTAAAATCGAGCTGTGCTAAACTTAGCGTTAGCATTTAGTCTAATGACAAGGATAAAGAAGTTTCATGCTAACTAGCAACCGCCCAGTAGTGTTTATTATTAATTCCCTAGAAGGCGGTGGTGCTGAACGGGTAATGGCAAAATTGCTAGCAATCATGGAAGACTACTTTTCACATGCAAACGTGCCTGTTCACCTCGTTTTGTTAGACACGCTGGAAGAAAGTCAGCAGTGCCCCCCTTATGTTACCAAAACAGTACTAACCAGCAATGGCAGCCTTAAAGCTGGTTATCAACAGTTAAAACCGTTACTTAAAACCCTAAACCCCCAAATTTGTTTTAGCTTTTTAACGCGCAGTAATTTTTTAAATATAGCCATAGCAAAATCGTTAGGCTATCGCGCCATTATTAGCGAACGCGTGAATACTACCAGCCATTTGTCGGGTGGTTTAAAAGACGGTATTAGCCGCTTTTTAGTTAAGCTTTTATATAAGCGGGCTGATAATGTGGTGGCAGTGTCTGAAGGTGTAAAAGCCGATTTAATTGAAAACTATGCCGTGCCAGAACCTAAAGTATCATTGTTATATAACCCTTACGATATTGCGCAGCTGCACGAACTTGCAAGCGAAGCGGTAACCGATATTCCTAAAGTGCCATACATAATAGGGGTAGGGCGGTTAGTTAAAAACAAAAACTTTTCACTGTTACTAAACGCGTATGCCAAAGCCGATATTGTTGAAGATTTAGTGATTTTGGGCGTGGGCAATGAAGAGGCCATGCTTAAAGCGCTAGCTAAAACACTTGGCATTGCAGATAAAGTACATTTTTTAGGATTTAAGCCAAACCCTTACCCGTACGTGGCCAAAGCAGAATATTTTGTATCCACTAGTAATGCAGAAGGTTTCCCCAACGCCATAGTGGAAGCCATGTGTTTGAACAAACCGGTAATTGCAACAAATTGCGAGTCGGGCCCTGCTGAAATTATTGCCGAACAATACCCGTACCAAGTTTCTGGTGCCAGCGAAGAAAAGAATGGCATACTGTGCGAGTTAAATAACGCACAAGGTGTTTCCGATGCATTGGTGTTATTTAAAGGTAGCGCTAACAGAGCGCGATATGTTGAAAAAAGCCAAGCGTGCGCGCAGCAGTTTTCTTATGCCGCTTTTCATAAGCGCGTAAGTGCCATTCTAGAAAAAGATGACTAACTAATTATGTTTGAAGCAATCAAACTACTGGTAGGGGTGGTTAGCCTAATAATGGTGTATAGAACCATTACCGGTAACTGCAACAAGTATTTAGCCTTTGCCATTTGCGCAATATGGTTACGCTACTTTCTATCTGCATTTCACACGGTTACTTACCCCTCTTTGGTGGCGGGCTTTTCAATTAATGCATTAGGTAGTATAGGCGTAGCGGGGTTGGGTTTACTGCTTATTCCCACCGCTGTTTTTACGTTAAAAAAACTATTTCCTTTCTATGTATTCTTTACCGCCATCGCAGTAAGTGGTTTCGTAAATATGGAAATACCTGGCACCATTAATGTATTGGTGAAATGGTGTTATTTCTTGGTGTTAGCGGGCGCGTTGTTTTTATCTATACGTAGTCAAGGGCAGAATGAAACGTTTAAGAAGTTGCTGGTGGCTTTTACTATGCCTCTTACTCTGCAGGTGTTTTCAGTATTGTTAGGTCATGCAAAATCAGCCGAAGCCGACGGTTCAACTAGTTATATTGGCGGATATAACCATGAAGCTGCATTTTCTATGATAATAGTGCCATTCATATTTGTTGTAGGCCTTATCGAGCGAGGCACTATTCGATTTAGAACTAGTTTGTTCACGTTAGCCGTATTTTTACTCATATTAGTCAATTACAGAACATCCATACTCACAATACTTCCAATTGCAGCCGTATTTTATTTCACACTTATAGAGCAGCGACTTAAACCTTCACAGAAAGCGCCCGTACTTACTATCGTAGCCATGCTTTTCGCCATAGTTTTTATGGCTTTATCATTCACTATGCAAGAGCGTTTCGCCGATGTAGGTTTAATGCTTGGCAATTTGGACCTTATTACGAAAGCCCCGATATATTTTAGTGAGGCCGAAAAAGATATTATGTCTGCTAGGGTATTCATTTGGAGCCAATATATTAATGCTTTTGCAAACGCAGATGGTTTAAATCAAATATTTGGCTTTGGCCCAGACTCTTGGAAGTCAAGGTTCACTTTATACGCTCATAATACATTTGTTTCCTATTTGTATGAGTATGGTGTTTTAGGGCTATGCAGTTTTATTCTTTTATGTGTGTTTATGATTTTACAACCGCTTGGTTTAAAAGATAAAAAACTATCGAAAATATTGACTCTATCATTTTTAGGCTTTTTAACGATGAATTTAGCAACCATGCCGCTTTGGAATATAGAGGGGTTGATATTTTTCTCTATTTTCTGTTCTTTAGTTTTCGGTGCGAAGGCGAAAACTCGGGAATTAAGTTTAAAACAAAAAACAAGTGTGCTTGCCAATGAAAATTAACAGTAAAAAAGATTATAAATTCTTTTTAGAGGCTGATTTAAAAGCGCTTAATATTATTCCAAGTCTTAAAAATAAGCTTTTTCATGATATTTGGACATTTCAGAAGAATTTAAGAAAATTGGAGTACTTTATAAATTGTAAACATTCTGCATTAGCCAAGCTACTCACTATATTTCTTCGCTTGAAACTTCGTAGGCAGGGCCGAAAACTTGGATTTTCAATACCACCAAATGCGTTTGGCCCTGGTTTGTCGATTGCCCATGCCGGCACTATCGTAGTTAATTCAAATGCTAAAATTGGTAGTAATTGCCGGATACATGTATGTGTGAATATCGGTGCGGATATAAATGATGGCTCTAAAGCACCGAAAATAGGAGACAGTTGCTACATTGGTCCTGGCGTAAAAGTTTATGGAGATATAGAAATAGGTAGCAATGTGGGCATGGGCGCTAATGCAGTTGTTAATAAAAGTTTTGGCAGTAATTTGACCATTGCCGGCGTGCCAGCAAAAATTATTAGCCATTCAGGACCTTTAAATTACAGGGACATAAGTAAATGAAAGTAGCAGTTGTTGGTTTAAGAGGTATACCCAACATAATGGGGGGCATTGAATCCCATTGTCAAAACTTGTACCCCCGAATGGCGAAGCAAGGATACGACATTACTATTTTAGGGCGTACGCCGTATCTCCACGAGCCTGAATATGAATTTGAAGGTGTCAAAGTCAAAGGCATTTGGGCATTTAAGAATAAGTTTCTTGAAACCTTTTTACACACCTTTGTAGCGATAATTTACGCAGGGGTAGTCCTACGCCCAGATGTTGTTCATATCCATGCCATTGGGCCTGCATTATTTACACCCTTAGCAAGATTGTTTGGCTTGAGAGTTGTTGTTACGCATCATGGCGCAGACTACGATAGGCAGAAATGGAACCGTTTTGCCAAAACGATTTTAAAGGCTGGCGAATTAATGGGAATTAAGTTTGCTAATTCAATCATTGTAGTAGGACGTTCTTTAACAAATAAGCTAAAACTTAAATACCCTAAGTGCAGTGAAAAAATACAATTTATACCTAATGGTACCTTAGTTGGATTTTCCGATAATGTAACTGAACAAGACTTGCCCAGCGATTTGGGCATAGTTCCGGGTAATTATATTCTAGCTGTAGCCCGATTGGTGCCTGAAAAAGGCATTCACGACCTAATAGAAGCCTATAAATTAAGTAATACAGTACTTAAATTAGTAATAGTTGGAGATGCTGATCACGGCGATGAATATTCTCAAAAGATAAAAAGTAGTGCCGATCAAAATATTATTATAGCGGGGCGAAGGAATGGCGCTGCACTTTCTAGTTTATATAAGTACTGTGGTCTGTTTGTATTACCTAGTTATCATGAGGGGCACCCTATCGTTGCACTGGAAGCTATAAGCGCAGGGAGTAGGGTTTTACTTTCTGATATATTGCCAAATAAAGATATAGACCTGCAAAGTGACTGCTACTTCCCTGTTGGAGATATCACTTCTTTGGCAAATAAAATAACTAATTTGCCATCACTTAACTTATCTGTTGATAAAGCAACATTTCTAGCAAAGTACGATTGGAACTCAATTGCTACTAAAACTATGAAAGCTTATTCCACGGTTGTAAGGAGTGAAGGTTGATGGAAAGTACTAAAAAAATTGATGTTATTTATATTTTGTCAGAAAAGTCATCCGGCTCTAGCTTTTTATTTAGAAGCTTAAATGACGCACTAGGTATAACTGCTTACCCCTCAACTAAACATTTTGAGTCAGAAACATTATTTTGGACAAAGGCGGCCTCACTTTTAGATAAACCTCAAGTAAGCATGTTAGCGAGTGCTGTTCCTTACGATAAAGACAGAGCTAGAAAAGAGTTAACAGAGTTTTTAGCAAGTAATTTACCGACTAACATCACGTTTAATACAGACGAAGAATTAGTATTTAATGGTTGGTTTGAATTACTTAAAGAATTTGGTCCAATTTTTATAGAAAAATCACCACATCACCTTCTGCAATGGAATGCGTTAGCACTTATGCTGGAATTCGAGAAACGATTCAGTGATAAAGTTAACTGTCATTATGTTTGTATTGCTAGAAATCCAAAAGATGTCTTTTTATCACAGTTTAGACGATGGAACGTTAATATAGCTCATCTTGAGAATCAGTGGCTTACAACCTACATGAACTGGGAACGCTTTCGCGATGAAGGTTCTACAAGATCTAGTAAAATTTTTACAAGATACGAAGAATTAGTTGCTGATAGGCAAAGTGTTATAGCAAAAATATGTAAGGTTGTTGGAGTAACACCAAAGCTTAAAGGCGAAGAGAAGGTTAGAAAAAGCAAGTCGTCAAAACAGTCAGAATCATTTGGTTATGCACTTTCCAGTTCGGTTATCAATTTAGCGAAATCAATGGGCTATTCACACAGTGAACTGCAACACACCCAATCTTTAAAGTGGACGCTGTATGAAATGTACATTCGATATTTGTATAGCCCCGCCAAATCTCTATACAGAATAGTAAAAGGAGTTTAGCTTTGGATTTTAGTGTAGTTATAACTACTTATAACAGGCCAGATTACTTAACGCTATCACTCGATAGTGTACTAAACCAATCCGTAGCGGTGAAAGAAGTTACCATTATTGATGACAATTCCAGCGTCGACTACTCAACGGTGTTAGAGAAGTATAGCGACACTAGAGTTCGCTATATAAAGCAGGCTGTATCTGGTGGCGCAAATGTAGCAAGAAATCTAGGTGTTAAAGAGTCTACAGGCGACGTGGTCGCATTTCTCGATGACGATGATATATGGTTACCTGATTATTTATCTTGGCATTTAGCTGAGTATGATAAGGGATGCGAAGCAGTTGTTTCTGGCTTTAAGCATTTAGGCAATGAGAAAGAAGTTAGAGTAAACAAAGATACGTCAGTAACCAAAGAGTCCTTGTTAAAAGGAAATACATACTGTGGTATGAGTGGCTTTTCGTGTAAGAAAGAGCTATTGGACCAAATGCCGTTCGATACAGCGCTAAATAATGGACAAGATTGGGATATGTATGTTCGACTTTATCAAAGCAATGTCCAATTTAATAACATTCCAAAACCAATATTCTTATACCGATTTCAAAACTTGGACGGTATAGGGGCAAAACTTCGCAAGATGAAACCTGAAGACATAGATAAGCGCCTTGGTTCTGCAAATAAGCACCGAGAGTTTTTAGGCCGGTATTGGTATAACAATAGGGTCGCCGAGCAGATATTATTTTCCCTAAAATATAAAAATGACAAAAACAAGTGGATATTGTTAGCAATTAGAAAAGCAGGTCTTTTAGCAACAGTAAACTTTTTTTCGACTCGTTTAAATATAAAGCTGCTTAAATTTTTCTGAATGAGACTTGCTTAAATGAATCAAGAGTTATTAATAACAGTGATAGTACCGGTATGGAACGATATCGATCGCATACTTCTTTGTGTAGAAGCACTTAAAGCGCAGACGCTTAAAAACAATGAGTATGAAATTTTTGTTGTCGATAATGGTTCAACAGACGGCACTTATGAAAAGTTACTAAGCCAGACGGGCATTACTTTATTACAAGAAAGTAATCCCGGATCTTACTCAGCTAGAAATAAAGGATTAAAAGAAGCTAGGGGGAAGTACGTTGCGTTTACTGACTCAGATTGTATTCCTGATGAAAAATGGTTAGAAAACTTAATTTCTTGTGCAATTGATAAACCATCGATGGGAATAATTGCCGGGGATATACAGTTTTTTAAAGAAAACACGTCAGTTGAAGCATCTGCTCTAGCCTATGAAGAACTGTTTTCAATGGATCAAGAAGCATACGCTAAGTTGGGGCTGTGTATAACTGCGAATTGGCTGTCAGACAGAGAAGTCATAATTAATAATTCTGGCTTTGATACAAGTTTGAAATCAGGTGGCGACCATGAAATGTCACAAAGGCTCACAGAGCAAGGACTTAAAGTTTATTTTTGCGAAGATGCGATAGTTATGCACCCTGCTAGGAATAAGAAAGAGATTTTAAAAAAAAGAAAAAGAGTAATTGGGGGAGCTTGGGATAAAAGTGTTAGTAAAGTAAAAGCAATTCGTCTTATTACCAACTCTTTGAAACTTTATATAAAACGTTCTATTAAAATTTTCGTTAGCAGTGATTCTTCATTAAAAAAACGTTTTTCCGTTTATGGAATCATAACATTAATCTTCATTACGTCGGTAAAAGAAATAGCTCGACTCTCTTTAGGTCAGAAAAGCTCACGAAGCTAATAAGGTATGTAGGACATTGAGTAGAATTGTAAGCGCTACATCGTGGACAACGCTCGCCACAGTAATCAATTTAGTATTAACCATGTTGCAGCTTGCCATTTTAGTTCGAATACTTGCACCAGAAGTATTCGGGCAGTTTGCAGTAGTAAATATGGTTATCGAAGTTTTCGTCGCATTCGCGTTAGGTGGTATCTCCAATTTCTTGATTTATAAGCGTGATGCCGATCAGGCTACTTCTAATGCCGTGTATTATTTAGCACTAGGAATAGGTGCAGTGTTTAGCCTTGTACTTTTCTTTTTGGCACCTGTTATTGCCAGTGCTTTAGGCTATGAAGCAATTATTCAAGAATTAAGGCTAGCTACGCTACTGCTCGTTGTATCGTCGCTTTCCTCACAATATCAAGCGGTGGGGATGAAGCATTTTAAACACCAACGCATTGCACAAATCGATATTTTTGCAAAAATAATTTCATTTGGCTTTGCCATTTCTTTTCCAGAGTTAGAGTTGCTTTGTTTAGTTGGCGCAGTAGTTATTTATCAACTGCTTAAGTTGATAGGATTTATGGTATTCCTAGGCAACTACGTTAATTTATCGCTTTCTATAAATTCATCTATTTATAAAGAAGCTTTCAATTACGGTATTTTCGATTTTGGCTCACAGGCACTGAATATAATAAGAAAACAACTAGACGTAATGATACTCGCTATTACCCTGCCAAGTAGTGAAATGGGTATTTACCATGTAATCAAGCAATTGGCGAGCAGGCCAGCACAAGCACTGCAGCCTATCATTGGTAAAGTCGCGTTACCTGCTTTTGCAGAAGTAAAAGATGACAAAGCTAGGTTTGCACGCGTTTATAAAGACTTTTATTTTGTTCAACTTTTTGTACTCGCTTTTATTTATGTACCAGTAATTATAGCGTCAGAGCTTGTTACCACCTTATTTTTCGGTGAGTCGTATGCTCAATACAGTTTAGTGCTTTCATTGTTAGCGGGTTTTTGGTTTATTCGTGTTGCAGCTTCAAACCTTGTAGGCCCATTAGTGCAATCTACAGGTTTAACAAAGCGTAACTTTATGTGGAACGTTTATGTAATGTGTCCTAACGCATTAGTCATTTACGTATCGTCCATGTATGGGGTCGAGGCGCTTGTAATGTCTATGGCAATCTTTCAAATAATATTATTTCCAGTGGTAAATTACTATTTTATCAAATTTATCACAGGGGTCGGTTTTTCTTATTCGATAAAAAGTATGGGTGTTTTACTAGTAGCTTTTGCCATCCCACTGTTATTATTTTATCAATTCGTTTTGCCATTCATACCAGATGTCATCTTTGTCAAAGAATCAGCGGTTGGTGTAGTAACGTTGTTAATAGCGCTGGTTTTATTTTTGAAATATTCAGAAGTGAAGCAATCTCTCAAAAGAATTAAAGGATTCTAAATGTTAGCAAATACGAAGGTTCTATTTTTTGTGAGAAGCTTTCCTGTTTTATCGCAAACATTCGTTTTAAACCAAGTTAAAGACTTGGTGAACGAGGGTATTGACGTACAAGTTCTCTCTGTAAACCCTACTAATGACGATACAGGTGTAGTCGAAGATATTTTTGGTGAAAGTGCATCAAAAAAAGTCACCTCAATATTGCCTACAGCACACAGTAGTAAATCATACCTTCACATGTTATTAGGTTTCCTATATTGCATGGTGTCGGTTAAGAGACATAAATTAATCTCTTTGTTTTTTCATTTTATGGCTAAGAAAAATAAGTTTTTAGCAAAAGATCTAATGTGTATTGTTTGGTTCCTTCGCGATAAAAACATTACAACAGGCAGTTGCATTGCTCATTTTGGTAGTAATGGCGTTGTTATGGATTATCTCATTGAAGCAGGGTTAGTGAAGTGTAGCAATTTGTTTACTATTTTCCACGGCTACGAAATAAGCAGATATGATCAACTTGATCTTTGGCAAGATTTGTATGGAAAGTTAGGTGGTTTCCTATTGCCAATTAGTGAGCATTGGAAAAATAAACTTATTGAGCTAGGGGCGAATGCATCAAAAATTGAAGTAGTTCACATGGGGGTAGATGTTGACCGCTTCGCTTATTCTGAAAAGGTTGTTTCTACGCCGCTTTCAATATTATCTGTTGCAAGGGCGACGGAGAAAAAGGGGCTTAAATACGCTATTGAAGCTGTACTAGAATGCCCAATTGAATGTGAGTATAAAATTATTGGAGACGGCGCATTAATGGATACTCTCAAACAAGCAGCAGCCAGCCATAAAAATAGTCATAGGGTAATATTTGAGGGCGCAAAACCATCTAGCTTCGTTGCCGAATCGTTGAAAAATACCGATTTATTTCTTCTACCCTCGGTAAGAGATAGTAAGGGAGATATGGAAGGAATACCGGTTTCTTTAATGGAAGCAATGGCGAGTGGTGTGGTTGTTTTATCAACAATTCATAGCGGAATTCCTGAATTAGTAGAACACGGTAAAACAGGCTTCTTGGTCAAGGAAAAAGATAGCCGTGCTATAAGCGATATGATTTTAGATATTTCAAAGCGATATGATCTTAATGACATCAGAAGGCGTGCTCGAGCAAAGATTGAAGTGTCATTTAATTCAGAAACCTTAAAAAGTAATCTAATCGAAATATTAACGAGGTAGGTGAATAAAATATGCTTGGTATAAAAGCTGCATTATGCTTGGTATAAAAACTGTTATAGGTGACTACCTAAAGGCGCATTCAAATATGTATCCTTACCGAAGGTATATGTGTAAAAACAATTGTATATTTATTCATATACCGAAGGCTGCAGGGACAAGTGTATTGCATGCGCTAACAGGCACGACTAAGCATGTTCAACGAGATCATTGTAGTGCGTTTAACTTTAGAAGCGCGGATAAAAAGCGTTTTGAAAATAGTTTCAAATTCGCATTTGTGCGGCATCCGATTGATAGACTTCAATCCGTTCATCGTTATTTACTATCGGGTGGTAATGGCACAAATAATAAGCGCCTAAGTTCGATCATTTCTACTGATTATTCACAGTTTGAGGACTTCGTCTTAGATTATCTTGACCCTATGAGGTTGCATACAGAGGTTCTTTTTAAGCCGCAGATTAGTTTTTTGTGTAATGAGCATTATGAAGTGATGGTCGATTTTGTTGGCAAGTACGAGCGTATCGACGAAGACTTTACATTTGTAAACACAAAACTAAATCTCAATACTACGCTACCAAAATCTAATGTTTCAAAAGTGACCAGCGTAGTTGAATTAGAGTCAAAAGTGCAGGAAAAAATATACGAGCTATATTCAAAGGATTTTGAACTTTTCGGCTATTAAAGGGTGTCACGATATTTTACACCGGCATAAAGATTTTTTTTATTGTTCCATATTATCAGTAGCTTATCTTTTGGCATGGGTATTGCTATGATTAAGTTGAACATATTTTAAGGCGTTGTTAGCATGAACAAAAAAATTGTAGCATTATTAAGTGCGTTTTTAATGTTAGGTAGTTTCTCGTCACAAGCGGCGGTTATTACTTATTCTTACGCAGAGTTGGATGGAAGTTTCAATGCTTCTTCAAACCTTCTTGATTATTTTAATAGTCAAAGCGCAACTGAAGTTTCAGTTACAGATTTTGGTTTGGAAGGGACGTTTGATGATTCTATTATGAACGTTACTTTTACTTTCGATTTAGCTTCTGATTCTGCGTTTGAAGTGTTTGCTGGCTTAGACGCTGGCTATGGTGCAGAGATCTATATCAACGATGCTTTAGTTTTGGATTCAACCGCTGATTTGTGGTGGAGCAAAAAGTGGACAAGCTCAGATGTTATTTCATTTGAACAGTTTCTTACTGCTGGCTCTAATTCATTCACAATAGTTTGGGCTGAAGAATGCTGTGGTGGTCTTAGTAGTATTGCTTTTTCTTCACCTTTGGTAGATGGCGGAGACTTGACTACTCTTTCTGTCTCAGCTTTAAGTGAGCTTGAAGCTACTGCGCCTGGAGCTCCAGTTGCTGTTAACGCACCTGGAACTGTTGGAATTCTAGCTGTGAGCCTATTAGCTTTAGTTAGAGTTCGAAAAACCACTCGCGCTTAATTGAAAAATTTAAATCTGCCAGAAATAATTTAGAATTTATTTCACATTAAACGCTTGGTGAACTTCACCGAGCGTTTTGTATTTTAAGACTAAGTGACGCGACTTTTTTTATCATAACGACTTATCGGTTCTTTAATTAAGCCCTTTTCTTTTCCGTGTTCTTCCATTAATCCCACATTCAATTCATCAGTTCGCCGGGGCACGGTGCTCGCCTTATCAAAGAGAGTGGCCACGCTTGAGTATCAATGAATAAATGCGCAGACCGGCTCATTTTAATTGATTCGAGAAATGAAGCGGGCTTACTTTTTTGGGTTTGACGCCAGCAGCAGGTCTAAATTTAAATCTACACATTAGATGCTTTATGTACTGCTTCAGCATTCAATACTAAGTTTATTTAAGTCAAACTTGAAGTGCCAAAGGTTAAATCTCACTCAATGAAAGCATTGAATGAATAAAAAAGTTCGTCTAATCTGCCCACATCTACTTATACATGTGTATCGACTTAACTCATTGACCAACCAAAATATCCTTTAAAGCAGTAGCACCAGCTTTGCTAACGTTAGGTGTCGCGCCATGTAATCCAGTTATACTTACGTTGCTAAATTTTATGCTGGAGTTGTTATTAGATTGATTCACATCATTATCTAAAATAAACACTATATACTTTATCTTTCCAAGGTCATATCCATCTAAATTAAAACTTAAAGTCGTGGCCATTTTGTTTCTAGATAAGTTTGTGAGATTGTTGCCATATGGTTGTACGCCCACGAATTTAAACACTCTTGATTGAGTTACCTTATTGTCTGTCTCTAGGGCTATTCCGCCTATTTCTATTCGTCCTTCGGCTTCATAACTTATGGATAATTCGGTATTGGCTCCTATATCTATATCTACAGGCACTTTGTACCACCCATTTCCTGTTATAGTAATACTAGAGTCTTTGTCAACGTCGACAGTGCCATATTTCGTTTGGTTGGCAAACGGACTAATATTTTCCATGTCGAAATATAGGTTAGGCGAAGATATTAGCTGACCTTCAATATCCTTCTGACGGCTAAAATTATAGATTAAGTCCTCAATATATACTGGAAGGTGTGTAGACGTTTTACTTAGTAAAACTTCTAAAAATTGGCTGTCATTTGTTAAATGGTGTTCTGATAAGCTATCAGAAGAAACGTCTAGGTAAGAGGTTTGAGACTGCGTATTAAAAATGACGTTATTGATAAACTTCGAAGAAATAAATTTTTGGTCATCATAAATTCCTAGCCCAACCATATTACTTTTCTTCCGGTTGATTATGATATTGTTCATTACTTCAAGCCAAAAGCTATTGTCGTTGTTAACTTGCGATGCAGTAATGCCGTTTCTGTCTGTTATAATTAAATTTTCAATAATGTAAGTTTTGCCGCCGGGTTTTGAAAGGAGTCCACCGGCTTTTATAGCAGTCCATTCTTTTCCTCTCTCATCCCCTAAATCATGTATATTGTTATGAAAAATGTAACTCGGCCCTAACATATTCGGTGCGATACTGACCCCCGCATACCCTTGCGTAAATTCATTTTCGTACACAAGTACGTTACGTTGGCCCCCATCAATTTCAATGAGGTCATCGTTGGCATATGCTAAATAGTTACCATAAATAGCTGAATCGCGAACAAAACCACCATTACGCCAAGTGTTTTTTCTTCCTTCAATAACATCGTTAAACCTATGTGTATCTGTACCATAAAAGCTGTTGTTTCTTACTATCATTTGTCCGCGAAACTGTTCCTCGGGGTGATAAGCATATACCTGTAAAGCGTTCGGGCCGTTAGGGTGGCCGTTACCCCAATGGTTAGCCTTTCCATTAGGGTCGTGAATTTTACATTCTTCAATAACTGATAAACCAGTTTTTTCAAGGTATATTCCAGAATCATAATTTATTGGAGATGTACTGGATTCAGATGAGTAACCCTTACCTCCTTTATACACACTAGCTATTCGCCCATAACCTGAAATATCACATCCTTTAATCCATATATCATGGGTGTTTCTCGCAAAAACCCCATAGCGTTCGCCTCCTTTGATGGTAAGGTTTTCAAGCATTATAAAAGCTTGTGAACCAATATTTACCGCAGATAAATACTCATTACCTGCATCTATAACTTGGCCATCCCCTATGATTTTTGCATAGCCATCTTCACTACCGTAGATATTTAGCGCTTCTAAGTCTAACTGACCGCCGGAGTATATTTCTGAAAGGTAGTATATTTTATTAGGGTCGATAGGAGGGGAGTTTGGGCGTGTCTGAAAATTGAATGAGTATTCTTCTTTATATCCATAGTAATCGGTTACTTCAACTTCAACCTCATAGGCTGTATCGGCATTCAAATGAACAATGCTACCAGAGAGTGCGCCATATATAGGCTCCCATGCAAGTTTTAAGGCTGGAAGCCATGTGTTATCACCAACTTCCCTGTACCTTACTTCGCTTGTGTAATCTTCGTCTTGACCGTAAATTACAATTCCGGCCGAGTGAATAAGCGGTGTGACACTATTCTCCATTCCTGTTGCAGAGGCTTCTAAAACGATAGTTGGGTCTAGTTTGTTTTCGACAGCGATTACTAAGAGTGTATCTTCATTTATTAAACTGTTTTCGGTAACGTAGGTCAGAATCCTATAGGCATCAATTGGAAACAACCTCACAAGGGTTGAGATAGCTGAAGATGTATCGTTGTTATCAACCAATTTTTCTGCAAGTTTGTTATCACGATATTGGTTTTGAATAACTAGCAACAGTGTATCTGTACGATAAAGGTTAATAATATTGGCTTTGTGTTGTGAGACGACTACTCTAGCAGCCTTCGATATCTTCATTTTTGATAGCGCGGTAGATAATTCGCTTTCACTACTGGCGTTGCTCGCAGCAAGATGTGATTGAATTGCGGCGCCGAGTTGATTATTAACGGAGCTACCGGGATCAGGACGTTTCAACACAGAGCAAGATGCCAGCGTCATTAACATAGTGGCGAGAAAAATAGAGAACAACTGTCTATAAGACACGGTTTGGGATTTCATAAGAAAATCCTTTGGCTGATTCGGAAAAGATAAAAAATACGGAAGTA
>TARA_R110002126_G_scaffold10245_43_pt1 | contig 16667 bp, 15 predicted proteins | sample TARA_R110002126 | Tara Oceans TARA_R110002126 (sample SAMEA4397536) | marine metagenome | biome: Polar Biome; feature: [DCM] deep chlorophyll maximum layer (ENVO:01000326); material: water (ENVO:00002006), including particulate matter (ENVO:01000060) such as... | depth 30 m
GCCTGATAGCCGACAAAAACCACCTGATGCGCCTTATCGGTTAACAAAGCCTTTAAATAATTGACCACGCGGCCACCTTCGCACATGCCGCTGGCGGCGATCACGATGGCAGGTTGTTTAGTGCGGGCTAAAAACTGGACTAAATCCAGGTGTTGGCTGTGGCTGTCAATGGTATGCAACTGGCTGAAACTCAATGGGTGACGGCCATGGGTAAGACGCTTTTTCGCTTCACTATCCCAGCGGTGCTGCAGTTGGTTGTAGGCCTTGGTAAATTTTGCGGCTAACGGTGAGTCGACAATAATTTGCAGCTCATCCCAGCGCAAACTCTGGTGAATTTTCTTCCCGCGCAGCCGGTGAATTATCGCTTCCAACTCGTATAGCAGTTCCTGAGTCCGGCCAATACTAAAAGCCGGAAATAACACGGTGCCATTATCCTGCAACGCGTGCAGCAACACCTGCTCTAAGCGCTTAATCCGCTCTCGCCGGTTATCATGTAGCCGGTTGCCATAAGTACTTTCAATTACCACTACATCGGCGGCCAGTGGCGCCTTCGGCGCCGGCAGCAACGGCGCATAGGGCGCACCTAAATCGCCGGAAAATACAGTTTTAAACCCGCTACCACTGGCCGTTTTATGTTTAAGCTCGACATAGGCCGAGCCCAGAATATGGCCTGCTGGCTGAAAACGAAGCTGAAGGGCGGCACCTGATAACGCCGGTAGTGGTAACCATTGCTTAAACTCACAAGGCACCAATTGCCGGCGTAACCGGGCCAGTACGCTGTTAATCAATGTGGCATCGCGACTTACCCCAACCTTAATGGCATCTTCCAGCACCAGTGGCAACAATGTAGCCGAGGCAAGCGTGCAATATATCGGGCCGTTAAAGCCGGCGGCCAGCAAATAAGGAATACGCCCGACATGGTCAATGTGCACGTGAGTAACAATCAGCGCTTTAATGTGGTCTATAGCAAAATTAATTTGCGGCGAAGCAGAGGCAGCACCAGATAATTCAGCGCCCTGAAACAAGCCGCAGTCGATCAGTACGCCGTAATCATCTGCTATGCGATACTCATGGCAGGAGCCGGTAACCCCATCTACCGCGCCGTGGTGGATAAATTCTGGCTCTGGGAAAATAGTCGACATCCGATGTCCTTTTTAGTGCAATCAAAACCCTGCACTACCTATAACCAAAACTCAATAACTTTACAAATTAAAAATCAAAAATATACAACTCAACACTATTTAACCCTATCCCCACTGCCTTTGCCTGCGACGGTCATAAAAATATATTTAAAATAGTTAGCTACTGTAAGCGTAGCTAACATTCTGGCATCTGTTTCAGCCAACAGCACCGGCGTTGACATATCAATATCGTTAACCTGCGCCAGACCGGTAATACCCGGGCGGGCATTCAGTACACCGCGTTGTTCGCGCTCATTAATTAATTCGACCTGATTGAACAGGCAAGGCCGCGGACCAACCAGGCTCATTTCGCCTTTTAATACATTCCACAACTGCGGCAATTCATCCAGTTTGCTTTTACGCAAAAAGCCACCAAAGGGTGTTATCGCACTACTGCTGGCTAAGTGACTGGCAACATGGGCGGTATCCGGCTTCATGGTACGAAATTTAACCAGGGTGAAAGGCGCTTTATTTCTGCCAACCCTGACCTGACGGAATATCGGCGAACCGGTATCAAACAAACCAATAATGGTAAGAATAACCAGCACCGGAAAGCCAAACACCAGGCCCAAAAAGGCGAAAATAATATCTAACAAACGAATTAACATAGATCCTCAAAAGAAAATAATAGCGAGTGACAAGTAACAGTAAATCCCTCCAAACCTCCCTTTACTAAAGGGAGGCCTAACTGTTTTTACTTCCCCCCCTTTGGCAAAGAGGGGGCTGGGGGGAGATTAAAGCAACGCTTAATCCCCTCTTCTACCGAAACCTGTGGCGTCCAGCCCAACGTTGCTCTGGTGTGCTCAATGTCTACCTGCAAATTACCGCACAGTCTGTCAATCACTGCCTGCTTACCAGTTAGTTTGGCGGCAAAACGCAGCCAGCTTGCCGGCACCGGTAATAACCATGGTTTTTTGCCAGTGGCAACGGTCATCATTTGCAGTAACTCTGTGGTCGATACATCCTGATCATCACTTACCAAAAATGTTTGGTTGGCAGCCTTAGGGTGATCAATACAGGTAATGATAAGGTCAACCAGATTATCCAACGCTACCAGGCTACGCTTATTATGTATCGCACCTAATGGCAAAGGCAGGTTTTTCCGGGCTAGTTTAAGCATTGCAGCAAAATTGGCCTTAACGCCTGGCCCGTAAACCAGAGGCGGCCGGATAATTACGACTTCCATCTTGCTGTCTTTAGCGATTTGCATCAGACCTGCTTCCGCTTCTGCTTTAGATATACCGTATGGATCCTCAGGCTGTGGTGTGTTGTCAGCCCTGAACGGTTTATCTAACGTGGTTGATTCACCATTTACTTTAATAGTGCTGACAAAGATAAAACGTTTAACACCCGCCGCCGCCGCTTGCTTAGCCAGATTTAGCGTGCCGAACGTGTTGACTTCGCGAAAGGCGGCCAGGGGATCTGCCGCTTGTTCGTCCATCATATGCACCCTGGCAGCACAATGCACAACACAATCGATATCAGCAACCAAAGCCGCAACCTGGTCAACATTATTAAAGTCGGTGCAAAGCCTAAAAGATTGTAACGCAGCTTGCCCGGTACGCACAGCAGCAACTGGCAGCATACTTGCCTGTTGTTGTAACTGTGTAAACACCGCATGCCCGACAAATCCGCTGGCACCTGTTATCAGAATACGGCTACTCACGATGTAGCCTTGTGTTTTTTGCGCACATATAGAAAGTGTCGGAATAAATGATAACCACAACGCACAGGATTCAGACGCTCTTCTGTAGAGTAAATCTGATACACATCCAGCATTTTTTTAAGTTTGTTTTTAGACAATGATACCTGCAACCGGTTATAACGCGCACAATTGCCTGGATATTTTACTGCATCAGCACCCGTGCGGGTAATTGCCAGCCATAACCCCCAGTCCTGACCACGCCGCACCAGAGGCATATAGCACTTGCCAAGAGCCAGCTGATTGTAAGCAGCTGTCAGACAACCAATTGGACAGCCATTGAGTAATTGCCGGTACGTTAACCGCTGAGGCAGCTTGAAGCTGGCGATAGTCTGGCCGCTCACTTCATCTACTTCATCATAGTCACCGTAACTAAACACGGCGCCAGTGGTCTCCATAAAACCAATTTGCTGTTCCAGTTTGTTTTTTAGCCAGCCATCATCGCTGTCCAGAAACGCAATATATTTACCTTCTGCCGCCGCGATACCAGCATTACGCGCCACACCAGCGCCCTGATTGCGTTGGCTTAGCACTTTCAAATGAGGATACTCATGCTGCAATTGCTGCAAAATTTGCAGCGTGTTATCACTTGAGCCATCGTCAATAACAATATGCTCAAGTACTTTTATGCTTTGTGAGGCAACAGCCGCAACAGAGGAATGTATATATTTTGCGCCATTAAACACCGGAGTGATTACAGAAACTAAGTTATCCAATGGTTTGTCCGACCCTGGCATTATTGGTCCTATATCATTCATTTGCGACGAATCCGATCAGTAAACACTTTCAACCCACCCAGGTTAGTATTGAAGTACAACGCAACCGCGGCTTTCCAGTTACCATTAGTAATGAACTTAAACATAGATAATAGCTGGAATGGCTCACGCACTGTCCTTATCATCAGAATTTTCTGAGATGGCAAATAAGGTAATCCAGAATTAATCCTCATGCTTTACCACCAAAACTAATAAAGCTTTTTATAGCGGTTACACTGCCTTTAACAAAACCGGCCTGCGCCCGCACATGCCGCCTGTGTTTGGCTATAAACAGTAGCAGTAAGGGCAATCCAACCCAGCCAAAAACGCGTCTAAATAAAGCTCCCCTGGCCCGCAAGTAGGTATTATTCCAGTTAGCCCCCGAGGTTTCATCAGGATGCACCAGTAAATCGGCCGGATAAAAGTAGATTTTTTTTCCCGCTTTATGCAGATCAGCTAAAAAAATATTTTCCTCCGACACAGGGTACTCGGCACCCAAGCCAAACCGCTCGTCAAACCGCACACCACTGCTTTGCAGTGCTTCACGGCGCAGCGCCACCTCAACTGACGATACTTTAAAGAAGTTACGGTAGCTGCGTTGCACAATGGCCGTCGGGTAGCGTTTACGGTGTTGACCTTGCTCATTGGTAAAACGAAAAGTAATAACATCAGCTGCCGGCAATGCGGCAAACGCCCCGGTAACAATAGCCAACAACTCAGGGGTGAAGGTAATATCATCATCTGCCAACAATACCAGCGGTGCTGTTGCAGCACGCAAGGCCATATTACGACTTTTAGCCAGACCCCGGCTAGCAGTCTGCAGCAGGCAAACATCTGCTCTAGCTTTTAAGCGAGCCGCAGCGTCTTGCCAGCTCTGTTCGGTGTTCTCAGCAAAAATCTGGTGTATCACAATATAGCCAATTGCCGGGTTAGCCGGCAGCAAACAAGATAATACCTGAGCTAAACGCGCATTGCAGGTGCTGATAAGTATTTCTAAATGTGGTGTGGCGCTACTCATTGCAAACTGGTTCTCTTTCGGTGCCTGCATGCCGGCTTTCATCGCTCTGTTTTTGTTCAGCAAGCACCCGGGCTAAATGAAGAATATAAAATGAAAACAGCCAGAAAATCGGCGTAAAAATAACACTTGAAACACAAAGTGCTAACGCTAGCGGTAGCTGCAAAAAAACATTGCCGTGGCGCAATAAAGAAAAGTGCATCACAATAATAAACAGTAAGCCGCCAAACACACCAGTCGCAGCAAAAGCTTCCAGATAAGCGTTTTGAATCGTTAAGTTCTCGTTGAAGTACTCATTAATTAACGGCAGGGTCTGGCCGGGTCCTGCGCCAAGCCAATCACTATGTTTAAGGATAAAAACCGCCTTGTCGAAGCTTGCAAATATTCGCGCATTAAACGAGCCGTCATTGCCGGTACTAATTAAGTATATCCGGTGTGCCAGATAATCATTGGTAAGCAATACCCAGGCTAACAGCGCAATAACCAGTGGTACTGCAATAACCAATCTTAACGGGTAACGACCATCAATAAAGCGGTATAAATAAGCAATAAGCAAAAACACCAAACCGGTGAAAGACAGCGTCAGCACAAAAGCCAACACTATTGCTCCGTCTTGTAACAGGGTTATTTTCAGGCCGGCTTTTCTGCACTGGTAAAAATATAAAATAAGAAAAAAGCCAAAGAAAAAAGCATACCAGGAAGGCTCAATAAACAACGAGCTAAACCGGTGTAAACCGATTAACGGTACCAGAAACACATTAATTTTAAACTCAATAATGGTCCGGTTTAGATTGCCTGGTTCAACTACATTAAACAGCCAACCTGCCAGACCAGTGTAAAACAGAACAACAACCAGCAACTGGCTTAGAACACCAAAATAAAGTAGCCATTTGGTCATTTTCAGCATATCGGCGCCATTAAACTGCTGAAAACGGCCATTCGCGGCCATAACTAAGAACAAGGGTAGCAGCAACTTTAATGACGACATTAAACTGTCAGCGCCACCTGATAACAGCGACAACACCAATGATAAGATAACAAAACATGCCAGCAAATAGCTGTACAGGGTTAGCTTGAAATAGCCGGTGCGTAAGAAAAAAATAGCAAAACACAATAACAGTAAAATGTCAGAAAGCGGAATAGCCGCCAGCCGAAACTTCATAAACGTCAGCGTCAGCAAACTACAAACAGCCAGCGCCAGAAATGGCGTGTCTTTTTTCGCGTTCATCTAACCACAGCCTGCAATATTATGCCGCATGTTATTATGCAGAACGTTTGGAAAAATATCTGACTAACACAATAAAACCTGCTAAAAGTGCAGAAAACAGCGTAATAACGATACATAACAAGGCACGTCTCGGTTTATGCTGTATTTCACTGACTATAGCCGGATCAATTATTTTAAACACATACTGGTCACTCACCTCGGCCAGCATCAACGTCTTTGTCTGCTCTTCAATTAACTGGTACAACGCCCGGCGTAACTCTTCGACAGAGGTTTTTTGTAATTGCTGTTCAAGATACTGCAAGCTTCGCGTGGCTTCTGCCATATCAAGCGCTTTCATCTTGTAATCAAGTTCAGTGACGAGATCGGTTACCCAGCGCTGAGCAAGATATGGAGAATAATGTTCAATGGCGACCACAATAGTACCATTGGCTTTGCGTTCCTGAATTTCCATTCCTAGCATAAATTCTTTATACGCTTCTTGTAATGAGGGTTTTGCTTGCCTTGGCGGGTCTGCTTCCCTTAGCCATGTCCCGGTTTCAACATCGTAATCGCCTGTTTTATAATTAAAGCTGTTATCATGAATATTCCAGCTTTCTACTGCAAACAAAGGAACGAACAAGTTATGCTGTTCAATAAAATTGCTAACAAACTCTCGGGACTGCAAAACCTCTAATGCCAGCGTTGCTTTTTTATTGCCGCTACTGTTCAGGTTAATACCAGCCAACGCCGCAACACCGCCTAACTGACCCAATTGTGAACTCTGTAATGACGAATCAACCGGTGACAATAAAATTTCTGAGCGGTAAATATTTGGCAAACTCAATGCAAGTAGCACAGATAATGCTGCACCAGCCAGGGTTATACCTGCGAGCCACCACTTACCTGACCATAGCACCTGCACTAATTCGCTAAGGTCAACGTCCCTGCCGCTATGCCTATTTTCAGTCACAACAATTCCTCGGTATAAATAATGTGGCGATCATAAAGCAAAAGCCAAAGCAGGGAAAGCAGGTTACTGCCATAACACCTGCCTTAACAGTTAGCAGTAAAACTGCTTATTTTCTAAACGCATGTCTTACCAAATAACCAAATGCAATTAGCACACTAAACTGAACTTTAAGAAGTCGAATAGCGTAACAGAAAGCCTTAGTTTTTCTAATAACATTAGCTGACTGAAAACCAAGCAACACCGCAGCATGTTTTGACATACTGCTTTCATGTTCTGAGTAATAAAGATGCTCGAGCTGAGCCTTTACCACAGATTGCTGCTGCTCGTTTGTATACCGCCGCGAAATACTCTGCGGCAATACCCGGTAATCAAGACAAATATCAGATATGTTAGCGAGTTTGTACTTCAGCGATAACCTTAACCACAGCTCATAGTCTTCAGCATGGATGTAACGAGAATCATAATACAAATCTGCTAACGCCAATTTTTTATTCAACATTACAGAAGGATGCGCCATAGGTGATCCAAACATAAACATCGGTTTAATCAGGCTATGACGACAAGGAGGTCTGCGCTTGCCAGTTAACTCTCCTTTTTGGTTAACAACATTGTAAGCCGAACCGACGAGTGCAACATCAGGGTTTTGACGCAAGAACTTCACTTGCTTACTCAGTCTTGTTGTATGAGCGATATCGTCTGCATCCATCCGGGCAATATATTCTCCTTTTGCCATAGCAATTCCTTCATTCAGGGTTGCCACTAGTCCTTTATTCTCCCTGCTGACATAGCGTACACGCGGATCATCCAGTAACTTTTGTCGTATTAATCGATCGGTATCATCCTTTGAACCGTCATTAATCAATAACAATTCAAAATTACGGTAATCTTGCTGTAAAATGCTATCAGCCGCTTCAATAATATATTCCTGACCGTTATACACCGGTAGTAAGACCGTTACTAAAGGGTTATCAATCACTAGTCAGGCGCTCCGTAAAGCTCGTTTTGACAATATCACTGCTACCCGTCCACAACGCGATGTAACGACTGTTTTTCCCATAGCTATTATCAATAACCTGATGAGGAATATCTAACAAGCACGACAATATGTGCCCGTGCAATCTGTCGGTAACAACATACTGATAATCAGAAAACAACCTAATCGCACGACTAACCAACGTATTGGCCATTAAAATGCCAAGAGAAGTGCCCAATGAGCCAGGTAGACGATTAACCCCTAACATTGCACTTAGCCGAAGAACTCGCATCGTGAGAATCAGTACTTTATTGCTGTTATTAAACAGTACATTCCAGTCAGTAACACGGTCTGCTTGCTGTTCTGACCGGTCTTGCAAAGCCTCTTTATCAATCCGCATCAGTGCCAACAACTTTCTCTCTGGCTTACTCCTCCGAATAATCGGATAAAGCTGATGGGCCATATCAGGCATTAAATAGACATTTTTGGTCATGTTCTGCGCTAATTCAAAAGACGGCTGGTCTCGAACAAACACGTGCAAGTCAGGGTGCTGGCGGAATAGCTCACAACAACGCTGATAATTTACTTCACTTTCAAAGTGAATAGATTGAGGCAAAATTACTACGCGTTGTTTTGTTAATTTAGGAATAAGCTCTTCCCTTATAGCCTGACAACCGCCGTATAAATCGCCTAAGTTTCCACCACCTTGAAACACCACCACATCGTCTTCTGAGATACAGCTGCTGGCCACATTAAACCAGTTTGCTTTATAATTGACCTTAATTTCATAGCGCTCAAAAAATCTCAGCGCGCCCTGCATGATTAGCAGATCACCAACGTTTCGATATAACGGCACATCGATATAGCTTACCTTGTTATTGCCAATAACGTCTGCGATAAGACGGTGCTTATCGGCTAAGAAAGTCATTAGTAGCTTATGCTCAACCACTGCATCACGACTCATAAACTTTTACTCTTGTTCATCAAATTCATTATCTCTCGTAAATTATGCCGCATGTTCAGAAACAACATTGCTTTTGTTTTCTGGACAAACATGACTCTGAGCACCGGATGAAAAACATCAAACAAATAATTGACGCATAAAATAGCTATCAAACTTGCCCAGGCTGCGCCGACGCCCCCATATTGCGGAATAAGCCACCAATTTAGTGGCACATTCAACGCCAGCCCGAGCAAGTTTCTCTGCATCAAAACGGTCTGCATACCAATATTAATTAAATGTCTGGCACTGATCACCGCAAAGGCGCTAAAAATACCACACCAGACATGAATTACCAGTATTTCTGCAGCTCCCGTGAATGCTGTCCCAAACAAAACCGGCATAAACCAAGACGCCGTAAACGTAACGAGCAAAGCGAAAGCTAACATCAGCAATAAAGCGGCATCGAATAGTTGCTGTAACCGTTGTCGATAAACGCTTTCGTCTGTTTTAAGCAGTGGTAAAATTGCCGGCATTATCGAAAACGCGATGATACCTGGTAAGAAATTACTCACCTCACTGATTCTGACAGCGGCTGAGTAGAGCCCTACTTCAGCATCACCGGAGAGTTGGGCAATCATTATCTGGTCAACACGGGCGTAAATAATCCAGGCGGCAGCAGACAAAACTAACGGCCAGCTTTCTTTTAACAAACGTCTGGCAATACCCCAGTTATGTCTCCATACATAGGGAACATTGGCAAAAGCACGACTAAATGTTGTTCTTAACAATAGTGCCGTTAATAATGCCTCTAACCAAACAGCCCATGCAAAAGCGACTAATGGGGCCTGGAGGTAAACCAGTAGTAATTTAAAACCAACAATAAGCAAAAAAACCGCATTTTCGGCCCAAACAACATATTTAGACCTGATTTGAGATTCAAACCAATACTTGTAAATACTGCTGCATTTAAAGAGAAGAGTCGTACCCAGCACAGCAACCATATATTGGCTCAACGCATTGTCTGGTTCTAAAAATGTGATGGACATTATGAGCAGCAAATAGGATAAGACCGCCGCGATAACCATCAGCATCATTGCACTGGCGAGGATCTTGCCAGAGTCCGCTGGGTTAACTACAAGTTCTCTTACCACAATTCCTTGAAAACCCAACGCAGAAATAACAGTGAAAACAGCAACCAAGGCAGTAGCGAAATTCAGAATACCAAACTGTTCTGGTCCAAGGTATCGGGCAACATATATAGTAACGAGTAATGTCAATCCGAGCCGCAACAGTTTGTCTGCACCAAGCCAAAAGATATTTGCCAGAATATGAGTTCTGGAGTTTGACTCTTTTAGCCCACTTTTTTTTGAGAACATTTTAGTACCTGAACTAGCAAGAAGCCCATCTAAAACCAGATGAGCTGTATTCAGAAAAACCTGATGATATTCGACTTACCTAATTAGACAGGTATCGTTCAAATAAGTCAGAAAAGCTCTCAACTGTACTTGCCCCGGTAACAATTTCGTAGTCAGTAACTGTATTGCCTTGTCGTCTTCCGACAACAAAGACCGGTGTTCCATTAAAACCCAGGGATGTTGCATAGTTCAAAGATGTAGAAATACCATTGTGTACATCCATATTTTGCAAGCAGGCAGACATTTTTTCTGTGTCTAAATTTAACTCAGTCATCAATTCCGCTAAATACTCATTATCGAACGTTTGACTGCTGTTAAATAGCGAATCTTTAGCTGCAGAATATTGATCCTGCTTTGCGGCGCAACGCAATGATACTGCAGCGTATCCTGCATTGGGATGAAGCTTAATCAGGGGTAACTCACGTCCGACGAACAGTACCTTATCTGAGTCGATGTAATCTGCTTTTAACTGCGGCCAAACTTCAGAATGAAACTTCGCGCAGAACGGACAATGTAAATCCGTAAATTCTATAACTACTACCTCTGCTTGCTCACTGCCAATCAAATGACCATCACCAAATTCGATGGTATCAGGCCGTACCAGTGCGCCTAAACCTACGCGCTGTGCAACAGCGGTTTGGATGTTTTCGAGCTTTGCTACCCGTGCTTTTAGTTGCTCAATCTGCTCGGCATCTTTACTTTGTTGAGTATCCTTACTACAAGAAGATAGGGCTCCAACAATACACAAAGCCATCATTAACTGCTTAATCATTTACTATAACTCCGAATAAAAAAGCCCTCGCTAGCGAGGGCTTTTAATTACCAAATAACTAATGAGTTATTACTGGTTCCAGTTGTTCTGATCCAGAACTGGCATTACACGGTCAACACCACCAGGGATCTTCTGAACAGTAACACCGTGAACAGTGTCACGTGGAGAAGTTACAGCAAAAGTCAGAGTGTGACGTAACAGACCAGCTTGTGCGTTAGAACCGTAAGAACCGGTAGCGAAACCGCCATCAGCACCAGTATAACCTTTCTGGTCAACTGCAGCGTCAATTACGTCCTGAACGAAGTAAACCACTGAAGATTTAGCTGGAACAGTACCTAACGTTACGGCAGTAGCAAAACGGTTACCAGTAGTACCATCAGCAGACTCGCTGAATACGTCTACGGTTACTTCTGCAGATTGAGTATGTTCGTTAGTTACACGAACAAAGTTACCTTCTGCAGCAACAGCGTAAGGAACTTTTAACACCGCACCGTTAATACCGATGTTATGGGTATTAGTGGTTTGTTGACAGTGATCTAACAGCGTTGCTGGATCAAAGTTCAGCGTGCTCTTAACGTTAACTGCATAGTTAAAGCCCATTGGCACTGTGTCATCAGTTTGAGTAACAGTGAAGAAATGGCTGTTTGACGTAGCACCAAGACCGTAAGATGCCGCTGCTGCAGGCTCTGCACCAGTTGCTACTGGGGTAAATACTGCAGGAGCTGGTAACGCGTAAGCAGTATCAGCATAGCCGTAATCGTCGTCAGCATCCAGAGTTACCTGGCCACCTAAAACACCAGGAGCAGCAGTTTGAGTATTAAAAATACCAAACGCTACTGAAGAACCAGTGTCACCAGTAGTAGTGAACATCAGTTCCAACTCGTCATCAGCAGTTAACGTATGAGCTAAATCAAGCGCTGCTTCACGGTCAACGAATGCGAAAGGAGCAATGATATCAGTACGTTGTAAAGTTAAGCTGTTTGCTTCGAATACAAACTCAGTACGGGCAACGATTTCAGCGTCAGCAGAGTTTGTGCTCTGGGCGTTTACTTCTGCATCAGTAGCAGTGCCTAAGAAGGTTACATACTGTGGCGAAATATCGATTAAGGTTTCAGCACGTGAAACACCACCGATGATGCTTGAACCGCCATCTGTTCTTGCTGAAGTAGCAGCAATTGAAATAACAGCAGAAGAAGTGCTGTCAGTACAGGTAGTGTTCTGAGTACGGATACCTACAGGCTCAAGAGTCGCTAAAGTATTACCTTTAGAGAACGCCATCCGGGTACCAGCTGGGATAGTGATACCAGACTGAGTTAAGAACTCAATTTCGCCCTGGCCATCAACTACGCCGTCAGAAGTAGCTAATACGTTATCACCAGAACCTAATAAGAAGATCTGGTTAGCATTACCGAAGAATACAGCATTGGTTAATTTAACTTTAACGCGTGATGCACCTGGTAAGTCAGTAGTAGGAATATAAACAATTTGCAAGCCGTTGTTACCTGCAGTACCAGTAGTTGGCGGCACTTCAAAAGCAGCCTGACCCAGTTCGATAGCGTAGCCGCTTGTGCCGCCTTTAGTCAGTTCATATGCTACAGAACCTTCATCTAACGCTTCCAGGTTTGCATCACGAACATCACCAGTGTAACACTGGGCTGCAGCGAACTGAACGCCGTGATCGACGACCACATCACCTTTGTAGATTTCAAAACATGCTTCAGTACCTGCAAACACATTGGTAGACGCTAAACCTGCCAATACTGCAGATGAGATAAGCGCTTTTTTAAGTAATTTCATTCCGTTTTCTCCGTAAATTTTATAGCGGAACTTCCGCTTTTGGAACACGTGTCCCAGGATTAAAAATAACTGCCCGTTTGAGAAAGGAACAAAGCAAATTACTTTTATCCAATAGGTATCAAATGTTACTGCGACTTTAGTACAGCAGCCGGCGCTTGCATGCGTTCACCACCTGCAAAAGTCGCCGTAGGACATTTAACGGTACGAATCATAGCTAGCTAGTCCCCTCCGCGTCAACCAGTATATTTAAAAAAATTGTTGTAATTGTTCGTTTTTTTAGCAATCTCAACAATTCAGGGCTCTACCGGAAAACTATATAATTCAGCCAGTTTGCGACCAAACTCATCCAACTCGCTGGTTTCTCTTATAATACGCGGAGTTATAAGTACCATAAGTTCGGTACGGCTGCTGGTATCACCCTTACTTTGGAACAGTTTTCCCAGTATAGGGATGCTACCAAACAACGGGACTTTATTGTCATTGATACTGGTGTTGTCTTGAATTAAGCCGCCCAACACCACCGTCTGGCCGTTGGCTGCCAGCACGCTCGTTGTTATGCTACGACTGATAATGACCGGTGCCAGGGCTAATTCACCCTGCCCTGAACCTTCACTGTTAGACGTTTCCTGGCTTATTTCTAAGCTCACCAGGCCATCTGCATTAATGGTTGGCGTTACTGACAATGTGATACCGGTGCTACGATACTGAATAGAATTGCGACTAACGTCGGGGTTGAGGTCAGAGCTGACGCTTTCTACCAGCACCGGCACCTGCCGGCCAGAGTTAATGCTGGCACTCTCACCATCACGAACGACTAAATAAGGCCGGGACAGCACCTTAACGTTGGTCCGGGTCGCCAGCATATTTAGTGCCACCCGCCAGTCACCGCCAATGGCGCCAAAGGCAAACTGGCCAGAGGTTGCGACCAAACCCGCTGTCGCGGAAAAATCGGCATTTTTGGTAGAATCATAAAACCAATCGATACCGGTTTGGGTATTTGAACTTAAATCAACTTCGGCAACAATGACTTGCATGGCAACCTGGCCCGGCAAGCGGTCTAGTTGCTGCAATAAACCAATAATTTCCTGATACTTACTGGGTGATGCCTGAATAACCACGGCATTTTGCGTTTCGTCAGCAGTAATACGGGCACCTTCTATATTCGCCGTACCACCACCCTGGCGTCCGGCCCCGCGGCCCTGGCGCTGCTGCTCCGGACTATTGCTAACGGTGCTACCACCACTATCTGAATCACTGCTTTGCACGGGTTGCATTAACGAACGGACACTGCGAACTAAATCGGCTGCTTTAGCATATTGTGGCCGGTAGACATAAAAGCGCTCTGTAGCCCCGCCGGTTGATACATCCAGGGTACGGGCCCACATACTCACCCTGTCACCCAGAGTACGGTTGCTGGCATACACCACCACTGAGTTTAAGCGGGCAATTGGCACCATGGCAATGTCTTCACCTATCCGGATATCTTCTGCCATCATTAATGCCTGAATCTGGGTTATCAGATCCTCCGGCGATAGGTAGACTAACGACAACATACGGATATCACGACCGCGAGCGTGCGGCACATCCATCATATTGACAATTTGCAGCGCTCGCTCGATGTCAGCACGATTGCCTTCCAGTACCAGCAAGCGGTTGGTATTATCAGGATAAGCCTGCACATTGGTCATTTTACTGATAATGCTGGTAATTGAACGTGACGAGTTATAGACAAAGGGCACCAGTTGAATAATATCATCACCGGATTGCGGCAAGTCGCCCAGTTCCCGGCCAATACCAATTGAGCGGTTTTGTACCTGGCCGCTGCGCTTTCCGATATACAGAATATTGTCTTTGCTGTACACCTCAATACCCTGCCCTGCCAGAACCTGCCGGCTAATCTGGAATAGCTCGGACGGTGAGACATCCTTTTGCAGGTTAAGGGCCACCCGCTCACGCATCCGCTCTACTTCGGAGCTAACCACATAGCTCAGCTGTAGCAACTCACCGAAAACATAATGCGCCAGTTGCGGCACTTCCATTTCGTTTACCGCCACCTTAATTGGCTGGTCGCTGGCAAAACTGGGTACCTGAGTCAGCAAAGGCGCACCGCGTTGCAGCGTTGCCATACTGGCAATTCTGCCTTCACTGAAAGTTTTATCCTGCTCTGCAATAACCTCGGGTTCAACCTCTGGTTGTCGCTGTGTTTGCTTGGTGGCCAGAAAAGACCCCGGCACAGCAAAACCCTGCTGGCTATCAGACGTGTCATTGGGCTGGTTGATACTGGCACAGCTTGCCGTGATGCAGGCAAAAAAGCTGATCAACAGAAACTGTTTATGATTGCGTTGTAATGTCATGAGTTATTCAGGCCCGTTTGTTGTATTTGTTGCAGCCTCAATTGGCTTAAAAAGGTGAAGTATAAGTTGCTCTGGCGTATCGTCTGGCCAATTGTGCTCAATGGTTGGCGAAAACTGAAAATAGATTGCCGCTAAACTAACATCACTAACCTGATAGTGATAAAAAGTATCGCCCTGCATGGCCTTACGTAACCGCGGTGCATGCTCTTCCGGAAACCATAGCCTGGCCGTCAGGGTATTGTTAACTTCATCTACTGCCAGCAGCCTGGGACCAATATCGGTTAAGCGTAAATATTGCGGATCGATCGCGTTTTCATCTTCTCCTGAGGTTTGCAGCTCAGGCTGAACGCCAAACAACAAACTAAAAGCGCCGGTCTGCTGCTCAGCCACTGCCTGGCCACGGCTACCGGTTGAAAACTGCTCGGCTGTCGTCGAGCGGGCAGCGTTATTATCCTGTACTAACGTGTTGCGCCATACCGTAATGGCATGAAAAATGATTAATAAAACTGGTACAGCCAGCCATTTATTTACTTGGAAAATACCCGGCATTAGATAACGTCCTCCGGCTGCAACAGAATATTCAAATCCAGGGTTGCGGTCATATTCTGGCTGGCAGCGCTGGGTTTGGTTAACCTCAGGTTTTGTACCACAGCTAATGGCTGCTGGCTTTCTAATGAAGCCAGAAAAGCATAGATATATTGCGGCCGCCCCTGCACAAATAAGCTTACGGGCATTACCGAGGCACCCTCGGTGACCGCAGGCTGCCCGGTCTGCCGGGTGCTAAGCTCTACCTGGTGTTTTTGTGCTAACTGTTCGACATGCTGCAACACCTGTACCGGCGCCTGCGCCGTTTTGCCAGCAAACCACAGTGCCGACAAACGCTGATAGCCATCTGCTATCGTTTGCTCTTGCGTGGTTAACTGTACATTACGCAGCTGAATTGACTGAAAACGTTTTTTGTTTTGGTTAAGGGCCTGTATTGCCTCTACTTTACTGTCAGTCCAGTTTAGCCAGGGCACTATTACAAAACGTATCATAACCAGTACGATGATAAGCGCCAAACCTGCTTTGTGTTGCTTAGTCAACGCTTTGCTCCTTTAACCCGTTATACACCATGCTGATAGTGAAGTTTTCCTGGCCGCGAATACGCTGCACATTGCGCTCAAACTTCACCTCAGACCATTGTGCTTGCTGTGATAATGTTGCTAACACAGCAGTGGCCGACTCAGCATTGCCGCTGATTTGAATCAACTGGCCACTTAACTGCACCGACTGCAGTATTGCCTGGCCCTCCAGTTGCTCAGCTAGCAAGGCCAAAACCGGATATCCGGCAGGAAAGCGCTGCAAAAATTGCTGATAGCTCTGCAATATGCTCATTTGATCTGATAATTGTTGCTGCCGGTTGAACACCTGATTCGCTTCAGTTTGTAGCTGAGCAACCTGAGCGCTCAGGCGCTGCTCATACAGCGTTAACGCTGCTGACAATACTGCCATATACCCGACAGCAATAATGCCTGTCGCCAACATAAGTTTACGCCACGGCACCTGTGCGGCTGACTTCGATGCACTACGCCAGACGCTTA
>TARA_R110002126_G_scaffold51840_2_pt1 | contig 16664 bp, 36 predicted proteins | sample TARA_R110002126 | Tara Oceans TARA_R110002126 (sample SAMEA4397536) | marine metagenome | biome: Polar Biome; feature: [DCM] deep chlorophyll maximum layer (ENVO:01000326); material: water (ENVO:00002006), including particulate matter (ENVO:01000060) such as... | depth 30 m
TCCTACCAGAATAACCCATAACCTCTCGGTCTGGGTCTTGCATTCTGATACTACCATAATACTTACCTCTAAAATAAATTTCAAGGTCGTAACCAATTATCTCAAACATATCTCTATTTTTAAAAAATTAATATACAATAAAATCAATCAAGTCCTCACCTACACCAATACCATTTTTTGTGACTTCATAATTAGGGTCCATAGAACCACCACAATAATCTACAAGTTCTCTAATCGTTTCAAACTCTTTCTCAAAATAACTACAATCTAAACTATACATATCTAAAATATTTAAAATTAATAATACTTTAATATATTAAAAATTGTTAATAAAACCTAATAAAAGTGTAGGAGAGTTTATCTGATAAAATACTTTCCGTATTTAGGTTTGGAAAGTCTATTCACAACACTATATCTCAATGCATCAAGAGTATGGTTAAAAGCATCAATAGGTTTGTTTGTTAGTTGTCCGTTTTTGTCTTCTATGTATTTGTAGTTTTTTAACTCCTTAATCAAATTAATACTGTCATCTGTTGCAAATAATCTGTATCGTCTTATAATATCAATACCAATATTAATATCGCCTTTAAAAGTCTTTTTTGTGTTCCAACCCATTCTGTGTATTTCTTCTATACTCTTTGGCTCTGCACTATCACACCACACTTCATCTCTCCTATCAAGTTCAAGTCTCTTTAATTCATTACCAATATCTTGATTTGTTAATCCTGTTCTATAAAGCAATTCCTTTACATACATATTATCTCCTTCAACATATGTTTCTACCAATGCGGTTGGGTCATTCGTAAAACCGAAATCAAGACCTCGTCCAACGAGTTTAGCATTTTCTGGAACAAAGGGTATGGTTGTGAAATTAAATACAAGAGAGCGGCTCTTACCACGTTCTCCAAGTCCGTACACTCTCCAATAGTTCTCATCAATATATTTAAGTCTTTCAATTTCTTTTATAATTGTATCTGATAAAAAAGGATTGTCTAAATATGATGTTTGATAAAACTCTGTATCTTCCCTTGTTAGTACCCTGTCATATATCCAATGAAATTCGTCTGACGGATTAAAGTCAATTACTATTCTTTCTGTTGTTCTAAATATTAACTGTTGCCAATCTTCAAAAGTCAACTCATTTGCTTCATTGCAAAATAAGAAATCTCTTTTTCTACCACGTATTTTTTGTGGTTGATCAAGTGAGATAAATTCTATAAGGTTTCCGTTTAAGTGATATTCATGTGTAGATTTAGAATGATATTCTTCTCTGTATAATTCTTGCGATTTTAATACATCAAAGAAATCACGCATAACAGTTCCTCGTAATGCAGGAAATGTCTTTCGGCAGATTGTTATTGTCTTGCCTACGTTGTCTGTGCAATACTTAAAAATAATAAATAGTAAAATGTTATATGTTTTACCACTCCTTGTTCCACCTTGTTCTACAACAATTTTTTCTTTTGAATCTCGGAGGTGTTCGTAAACAACATTAGTCTGTATCTTTGTCTTCATTGATTGTTCTTACAACTTCAATATCAAATAGTTTAGTTCCTTCAATTCCTGTTATCTCTTGTCGCTCAACATATCCTCTTTTCTTACCTTTTGTTTTTAAATAGAATATAGTTGCAGTTGTATTGCCACCAAGTATTTGTTTGTGTAATTGGCTTTCTGCCATATCCAAAGTTACATTCTGCAAATCATCTACTTGCTTCTTAAACGCTGCATCATCTTTTAGCCATTGGTAAAATTGTGTTCTACTTACACCAACAGTTTTACAAGCAGTTGTTACAATGCCAAATGATTTTTCTAATGCATCAAGCACATTTCTTTTATTGTGTTCGGTTTGTTCGCTACTTACCATTTCTAATACTATTTAAAAATTCGTTCTTTGTGTTTATATCATCTTTGAAAGCACCCAATAGTTTTGTAGTTGTTGTCCACGTATCGTGTTTCTTAACTCCTCTCATTTCCATACACATATGTTTCGCAGTTATCTGTACCGCTACTCCCTTTGGGTCTAATTCATTCCACAAAAATTCTGCAACCTGTGTAGTTATTCTTTCTTGATTCTGCAATCTTCTTGCATAGGTTTCCAATGTTCTTGCTAATTTACTTAACCCAACTATTCTTTTGTTTGGTATGTAAGCTATTGTACCTGTGCCAAAGAAAGGTGCTATGTGATGTTCACATAAACTATGGAATGGTATGTTTGTTTGCACAATCATTTCGTCATAACCCTCGCCCTCAAAACTTGTGCAGTTCCATTCTGGTGGGTTTAAAAACTCTTTAAAAAATTTAATAAACCTTTTAGGTGTTTCTTGTAACCCCTCTCTATTTACATCCTCTCCAAAATATTGTAGTAATCTTGATACATTGTCTTCTATTGTTTCATCTGTATCTCCCTCTTTTGTTTCCCAAGGAAAGACTAACCACTCGCCTTGCAATTCTTTTCTCTTGTCTATTAATGAAAGAAATGGTTTGTTATGTTTTTTATATCGCTTCTCGGTTGCACCGCTATCAATTAAATCATCTATTATAACATCAGCGTCATCTACGTTATCAACTGCGTTTCCTGTCATTCCTGCAACCACTTGCCCACCTCTCGGCACTCCGTAATATTTTGTGTCTTTTGGTAAATCTTTTATTACTTCATTTAACCTATGATAAACTTGTTCCCAAGTTATATTTGTTTTGATCATTTTGCTGCTTGTTGTTTATATAGTTTATAACCTACAAAGATTCCTATTACTAAAATTGTAAAAGTAGTTAAGTTAATGTGTGGCTCTCCACAAACTCCTGTTAAGTGTTTTAATGTTTCTATCATACTCCTGTTTTTTTATTCCAGACATCAATATGCAATCTGGTTGTAAAGTTTAAATATTTTTCTTTTGCTAATTCTATAACTCGTAATTTATTTTTATTTAATAAATCTTGATTTTCTCCTGCAGGCATCAAGTAAATTTTTTCTCTGTCTACAATAGACAAATAATCTCTTTCTATTTCTGTCCATTCTTTATCAGAATTAACTACAAATTTAAAAATTGTATTCTTTTTATTTAACTCTTTAATCACATCAGGCTTAAAAGTCATAGCATTATCCATACCACTATTTCTCAACTTTGGACTACAATTCCACAAGTGTACTTGATACAATAAAAACTCACTTGGCATTATTGTTCCATTTGTTTCAACTTCAAAATAAGCATTAGCGTTAATGTTGTGCTTTACATATTTAATAAAACCCTCTAACCCACCTTGCTGCATCATTGGTTCTCCACCTGTTAGAATTATATGTGCATTGTTTTTAATTGCATCAATACAATCGTCTGGTAGTATTTGTTCATACTGTTTTGATAATGCCTTCATCCAAACTTCAACTGTGTCGCATCTAAATTCTGCACCATTATGTAACTCTCCGTCAAATTGAGTTCCCATACCACCACACATTAAATTACAACCTCCAAGTCGTACAAAAACACTTGGCACACCTACTGTCTTACCTTCGCCTTGCATTGAGTAAAACACTTCACTAATTGCTAATTTATTCTTCATATATTATTTTACTTGTTTTTGTTTCTGCAAACTCTATTTTTATTATTGGTAGCTTTGCTTCATTCTTAATCCTGTTGAACAACCAAATAGCCATATTCTCGGCAGAGGTTTCAAAGGGTACTGTTTTGTATTCTTCTCCTGCTAATTTTAAAATTTCAACCAATGGGTCGTCTTCACATAATAAAAAATAATGGTCGTACTCTTTTATAATTGGCTCAACTAATTTGTCAATATCAGAAAACAACATTGTAATTCCGTTCTCCATTGTTCCAAACCTAAACGTACAAGTTACATCATAAGTATGTCCGTGAGGTCTACCGCATTTCTCTCCTGCTGATTTGTTTCTATGACCTGCATAGAAGTAATATTTTTTTTCTATCTTCATAAGGTATCGTTTGAATAATCATTATAATTTACTTTAAGTGCATTGTGTTTAGTAAAGCATAATACGTTAAACATATTTCCGTCTACAAAAACACTATCGGTTTCTTTTAAATCAAACACATTTTTATCTTTAACCCTGTAAATAATATGTGCTCTTACTTTTATGTTTGGGGTTAGGTGTTTATAGGTTTCGCTTGTTACTTCAACCGAGATAGGATATTTTAACAACCAAAATTCTATTTGTTCTGCTGCATTTTTTAACTCCCAAAACTCAACTGTAAAGTATAAGTGTTGAACATTTTTTGTAACTACACCAACTTTGTTTCTATTGAATAAAGTATATAGTCCATACAACCTACCCTCTACTTCTTTTCCGTACCAATAATCTTTTCCTCTCATACTAATAAATTAATCATGTTATTAAAACTTTCATCATACATACCTTTATAACCTCTCGGCATTTGAAATTCAGTAGTTAAATATTTTTTAATTGTATCTAAATCTTTCCTGTTGTAAAGACATTCTTCTGGTAACATTTCTGGATAGCATAATTCGTTTGGTGCTACTATTCTGCAGTCATATAACATTGCTTCTCGTAATGTATAACCAAAAGTTTCTTGATATGCAGTAGATAAATAATATTTTGCTTTTGACAAATAAGAATAGTATTGTCTTTTTGTAAGGTTGTTTATATAACTGACGTTGCTTGGTAAATCAATATTGCATTCTTTATTTGAAGATGATGTAACTATAAACTTTTTGTTAGGCATTGCCTTTGCTATGTTTAAGAAATCATCAATACCTTTTTCATTTGATAACCTATGTGGAAATATTACATAGTCTTCTTTTGTGTTTTTGTGAGGGTATATTTTAAACGCTTCTTTATTATTCCAAACACAACCTGTAACTTTTACTTTGTCTTTATCTAAATTAAAATACTTTACTACTTTGTTTTTGTGAAATTCACTACCTACAATAATTAAATCACAAACCTCGTGATAACCTTTTTCAACAAAGTCACTCCACTTGTTTAACTTTTGCACAAAGTCAGTTTCGTCTGACCTACCTGCGTGATTAAACGCTGCAACCTTAATTTCTATATCTTGCAACTCCGACATATACTTAACTGCATCTAAACCAGAAAAAAATATATCTGCAAAGAATATCCAATCTCCGTTTTTAATTTCATTATCTTGAAATGCCTTACTGATCATTTGCAGTTGCTTGGCTTTAAATTCAATAGTTCTTTCTATATCTAAAAACTCTCCTTTACTAATTTGTTTCTGTATCCAATTTTTTGGATAATATGATTTAACAAGTTTAGAATCATTGACTATGTCATTCATTAAACCTGTGTACCTTTCTTCTAGATTTTCTAATGGTATAAAATGTATCATCTTATTATTGCTCCGTTTTCGTTATCTTCTAATACCTCTACTAACTCTGCATCAAAAACATTATATAAGTCTTCTGCAATATCTTCGCAACTCATGTTACCAAAAATGTGAGATTGTTTATCTTCATCAAAATATTTTAATTTTAAATAAGTTAATACATTGTGTTTGAATTGTATAATTTCTAACTCCCTGTCATTATGTGTTACTCTCTTTTCTATCCTTATTTTAAAAAGGTGTCTATGGGGATTGGTTAAAAAATCAACCTCTTTAATTGAGCAATCTTTCCATTGATGTATTCCGTCTATACTTAAATTTATGACAATTCTTTTTTCCATTTCTCGTATGTTAGTTTGTTTTCTAAAAGTTCTTTTGTTTTTATAATGTGATTAAGTTGTTGTCTATTTGCTACTGCAAGAAACAAATTAAGACCAAGTCTTTTGCAAAACTTTTGGTATTCAAAATATGCAATTAAATTAGTTAGTACTGCAATACTTGTACTTCCCCTGTGATTAGTTAAGTCACTAAACATTTTTGGTGTAATTTCTAAACTCTCAAATAAAGATTGTGCTTTATAAGTTAGTTTCTTTTTATTCTTTAAAACTTCTTTATAGTTTAAACCTTTTAGTCCATTATCAAAATAAACAATATGTCCAAATTTTTGAGAAGATTGCACCCAAGTACTGCTATCACAAGAATGTAAAGGCAGTTGTAACATTTGAGGGTATTTAACAAAACCAAGTGCGTGTATGTTTCCTTGGGTTTGCTTGTAAACATCTTGGTATCTTTTCTTTATCCAATCTCCTTTGGTAGTTACTCCACCTGCAACACAAACGTGTTTATTCCTTTTAACCGCTTCTTGTAGATATGAATAATCATTATCAAACATAGTAAAAACAAACATAGGGTCTAAACCTCTTTGCAGCATAGTTTCGTAATTTAACTTACTTTTACTGTGATTTCCTATTACGTCTAACATAACATATTTTTCTACATTGTGTCCATACTTTTCAATATAGTCACAGTAGTTGTCTAATGTTAAGAATTTTAAATTTTGTTTAGAATTGAACAAAGTAAACGCACCACTATCTATCATGCAATTAATAGTGCCCTCTGCACTTAAAGACATTGCTTGGTCAGTAAATGCTTTGTTGTTTCCTATGTAAGCATAACTGAATAATATATTTAACCAAGTATCATTTGACTTCACAACCAAGATAGTTTTTTGTTATCCAATCCTTTAAATCATTTGTGAGTTTTTGTATCTCATCTCTGTACTCGTTTGGAATCGTTATTGTAAGTTTTGTTTGTTCTAATTCAGGTGCTGCTATATCTTCATCTATATAATCAAGGTCTTCCCAATCGTGTTTTATTGCATCAAGACCCCAATCTGACAGTTGGTTTACATCCCAATCATTTGCTAAAATATCCCAATCCCATTCACCAAAACCAATGTTATCTTTTATTATAAATTCCTTTTGTTCTTCTTCTGTTAAGTCATCAAGTTTTAACACATAGACTTCTTTTAAACCAACTTCTATTGCAGCTTTATGTCTCATATTACCACCAAGAATAATGTTCTTATCATTGATTATAATAGGTCTTACTTTTAACATTTTTGGAAACTCCCTAATGCTTTTAACAAGTTGTCCAAACTTATAATCTTTTATAAATCTTGGGTTGTTAGGGTTTGATATTACTTCTGATATTTTTACTTTTTTTATTTGCATAGCTTTATCTATAACGAGTTTATTTATTTATTTACAAATTCTGCTTCTTGTATTTTATTTAATTCAATCTTGTCTAATTTTGCAGCATAGGTTTGCGATGCAGTTATAAACATTTGAGTTACTGTTTGGTCGTCTAAATTTTCTACTGTATGTTGTATGTAAGTCTTCATGTCTTTAATACTTGATACACCTATAACTTTTTTTAAAACACAGTCAAGTTTTTTATTGTAAGTAGTATAAATATCATATTGCTGCAAAGAGTGATATATCGTAGCGTGGTTTGGTTTCCATTCTGATATTACTCCGATTGCTCTTGCAATTTGAGTTAAACCCATATTTCGGTAGTTATAGAAATAATTAATCAAAACAGACCTTGCTTCAATATATTCTCGTTTCCTTGTTTGTTTTAAAAAATCAAAACCAAATTCGTGTTTAAACTCATCTGTTATTGTTATAAAATCTTTTATCATTATAATGTTCCTTTAATGTAGTAATCGTTAATACTTGCGTTTTTTTCTTTAAAATAAGAGTTGTAAGTGTCAATACCTAAACTAACTTTTTGCTCACCACTTTGGTAAAACTCTTCCGAGCAATCCCAAACACCAATATCTAAACTTCCTTTGTCTACAACTAAAAATTTAAACTCCGAATAGTGTATGTCAAACAAATTGCAGTATAAATAAACTTGAACATCATATCCATACTTTCTTGCACTATAAGGAAATGCTTTTATATCACTTGTAGTCTTAATATCGCAAAGTCTATTCTTACCTAAAATATCTGCTTTACCTCTAAATGGCATACCCATTACGTTTCCAATAATAGGTACTTCAAACTCACAGTCAGACAACATTTGCATAGCCATTTCGTTTTTAAAAACTGCATCAGCGACACGCTCTGCGTCATTTTTTTCTTTTTTAGTATATACAGTTCCAAATTCTGCTTTCGCTTCTTTATATGCTTTTGAGTTTTTACTCAATACATCGACGAAATGAAATTCCTCAAATTTTTCTGGCTCTAATATTAAAGTATGCAACAGTGTTCCGTCTCTCAATGGTTGTGATTCTTTGTTGCCATACTTATTTACATAATAATATTTCTTTGGACTGTCTACAAGCAACTTAATGCTACTACTACTTAATGCTAATTCGTTAAGTTCTCCGTAGTAAAAATGATCATCAATCATTCTTTCAAGTAACTCATCTGTTTTATATTCCTGTCCGTCTAATAATTTAATCTTACTCATTGTTTTTAAATTTTAAATATTCGTCTACTTCTCCTTCAATCGCCATATAACATAACTCAATTTCGTTTGGCTCTGACTCTCCTTGTTCAATTTCATCTAGTGCTAATTGAAACAAATCTTTTATCTCGTTTTGTAATGCAGGAAACTCTTGTATCATTCCCAAGCAATAATCTGCTAATTGCTTTATACTCATAACATTGATGCTTCAAAACAAGTTCCACTACAAACACTACCATCTCTCTCAACAGGTGTTCCACATTCAGTACATTCAAACTCCCCTTCCATATCGTATGCAGGGTTTCCATAATCTTGTATTTCCATAATTTGTCTTTTAAAATATTTTTTTTAATTTTATTATTTCTTTCTTTGCAATTTCAAGTTCTGCTTCTGCTCTCCTTGCTCTCAATACTCCCCTATTTTTATCTTCTCTATATTGATTAATTGCTTTGTCATACATTTTTCTGTCTTGTTGTAAGCTATTAACATAAAAAAATATTCTTGCAGTAGCTTTTGACATTTCAGTTAATGTTGGGGTTTCGTTTTTTTTACATTGATTAAGTATAAGAGTACTCAACATTTCTATATCTGTTAAGTACTCCATATCTTTCAAAAGGTCTATTTTAGCATTCATCTGTATAATCTGCTAAAAGTTCTTGTTCTGCTTTTGCTTCTAACAATTTGCTTTCAAACAAATCAATTAAACATTTTGCCTTTTCTAATCTTTGAGTATGGTAAGATAAATCCCATTTCGCATCTTTTAACTCTTTTTCGTAAATCGCAACTAAATTTTCATTCATAATATTTGTCTTTTAAAATTAATAATAAATAAAGATAACAGAATTATTTTACTTATACAAAATTTTTAATAACTACTTTTTGTTTAATTTAAAATACTCATCCCAAACACCTATTTTTTCTTCATTGGAAATATCAAAAATACTTGCTTGACTTTCTGGTAATAAATAAACTTCTTTTTGAACTCTATTGCTATTCCAATATGTCTTAACAGGGCACTTCTTTGTCATAATGTTAAGTTCTTTTAACTTGTCAAGCCAAAACCAATAATTACCTTTTGGGTCTGATACAAAGTAAATTTTTACCACATCCTCTGGCAATTCCATTAAGTCATTATATTTTTTTACTTCAAGCATTTTATCTTCATAATGAGTTTTTCTAAACTTCATTTCAATAACACACTTATTTCCTTTGGGAGTAAAACCTTTTGCATCATAAGGCAAATTGCTTTGTCCATTCCATTCAAGATTCCAATGATCAAAAGTATTTAAAAACAAAACTAATGCTTTTTCAAACTTTCTTGTTTTATCAATTTGTTTCATATAATTCATCTATTTGAGCAATCCATTGTTTGATAATTGCAGGGCTGCAAGTGCAAGGTTTATAATAATTATGATTAAAATATTTAGAATGAAGCTGACAAACCAACTCAAATTGTTTTTGATTTAAAGAATGTTTTACTTCTGTTTTAAATTTGTACCAATCTAATTTATCTACCTCTACCATAATTCGATGTCGTTCCATTTATCTTGTCTTTTTTTACACCCACAATCTTCAATTTCAAATCTATCTTTAATTTTATTAACTAAATATTGAATACCTGTGTAGTATGTTATTCTTTCTACTAAATCGCCTAACCTCAATCTCATAATGTTGATTTTAAAATTTCTATACATAATTGATGTGGTATTTTACTTCTATTGTAATTACCTTTCACTCCTTGTGTTCCTGTTTGACTACCCCTTGGTGCAGCTTCGTGGTGGCAATTTTTATTTTCATTATAACATTTTGGTCTTGGTTGCCAACCATTTGAATTAAAAATACTATATAAATTATTAGTCCAAATATCAGTAGGTTTTGCTCTGTTATCTCCATACTTGCAATACCAAACAGTTGTTCTATGCAACCCTTTAACTACTTCTAATTTTCGTAATTTACCTCTTGGGTTTTCTATAAACCAAAATTTAGGTTTTAATTCTTTTATTATCTCTAATGTTTTTTCTACAAACTTAATTCCTTTTAAAGCATTTTTTGACTTTGGAGTGTGGTCTTTATTCCAATGTGTTCCAATACTTGCAACAGAAAAATAAGTACAAGGTGGACTTGCCCAAATAATATCTGGAACAAAAGGTATTTTATTAATATCAAAATTTAAAATATCAACTGCGTAATCTATATTTTCAAAACTATTTACATCACTACTAAAAACTTCAAAACCAAGACTTTCAGCAGCCTTTCCAAAACTTCTACTACCTGCAAATAATTCTAAAACTTTCATTTTAATAAGTCTTTTATTGGGTTTAAGTCTTTATCCTTAATCTCGTAAACTGGTGCTTTAAAAACAGTATAAGTACCATTGTCTCTTAATCTTTTAGAGCCTTTTTTAAATTTTTCACCTCTTTCAAGTAATTCTTTTTTTGTTACCCAACCGCAAATAGTTAGTTCGCTTGTTTTTTTATTTAATGATGTGAAGATATAAACATCACATTTAAAGTGTTTTTGTAATGCACCAAAATTATGCACATAACTTGGTTTCATGTCTACATTTCGACCCATTGTTTTAACATCAATTTTTTGTCCGTTAAATTTAAAATCAAACCCTCCATCAAAACCAGGTTTTAATTCAGTATCTACACCAAATAATCTTTTTGTTGTAACCTCTCCAAGCAATCCAATGTACTGTTCTGTTTTACTTCCGTCTCCTACTCCTCTTTGAGCAATATTATTTTCTTTAAGGAAATTCCAAACTAACATTTTGTTTTCTTGTGTAATTTTTACTCTCATAACTTCTGATTTAATATTTTCTTTATTTTTTTAACTGTTCTGTATATTGAATAATAACCTATTCCTGTTTTTTTACTTAACTCTAACATTGAATAGTTTTCTATAAAAACAAGTTCGTATATTTTTTGATCATATATCTCCCAACTTTTAATTTCTTTTTTTATTTCATTTAATTTACTATGATATTCAAAAGATATATCTGACATTGAGGGTTCCCAATAAGAGATAGTTTCTAAACTTACATTTTTAGGTTGTTTACATTTAACCTTATCTAAAAACAAACCTCTTAATACTCTAAAAACAAAATAATAATTAACTTCATCAGCGTTAAACATTAAAGTTTTATTATACTTACCATTCCAAGCATAAATTTTCAAATACATTTCTTGAACTAAATCTTCTGCATCATTAGACAATCCAAATGACTTTGAAATTTGCAACCATTTCTTATGGTCTTTTGCAAGTATGCTTAAAACATCACTCATACATTTTAGCTACCATTAAGTTCAGACATATCTTTTTCTTCTGGCTCTATTTTATTAGAAATGTGGTGTATCATAACGTATAACTCACCTATTGCTTTTTCAATTCTTTTTATTCTTTGGTCGGTTGTGTATTTTTTATCTTTCATTATAAATTAATTACTTTTCTAACTTCTTCTTTAATTGGTTTTTCTAAAATAGGTACACCATTAATTTCAAAACCTACATTTCCAATCATACTTTTTAATACAATAGGCTCGTCCATTGGTGTTGGTCTTCCACCTGTTTCAATTTCTTTAATTTTCCTTACGTGTATATGACTTTTCATCCAATCACTTGGGTGTTGTATATATCTATGAATTACTAAAAAATCATCTGCCCTATTTACAAACTTACCTCCACCTTCAACATCGGCTGCCATTGGTGGTATTGGGTGTCCAACATACTCGTGTCCTATTGAGTGCTTATATCTTAATGCAGCGGTATTAGCATGTGAATTTAACCAAATACTTACATTGTGTTTTTTACAAAATATCCTCATTTCAGTTGTTGCTTGATAGTCATACTCGTGTCCACCTAGATTCTTCATAATTTCACTATCTTTTATCAAACTATTATAAGGGTCAATTAATAAACCTTTATAATTCCAAGCATCTTTTATACTTGTAGCAAACTCAATTAAACTCCTATATGTTTGCAAAGTATTGTTATCTATAATTTTAAAATAGTCATCAATAAAACTTAAATGTCTTTCAAAGTCTTCTTTACTTATTTTATTTATTGGTTTTTGGTCTAAAAACTCAACCAACTTTCTTACTATACTATGTGCTTCATTTTCACTACTAAAAACTAACCACCTTATTTTTAATCTCTTTGCATATAAAAGCATTAAATAAAGAATCACTGTTGTCTTACCAACATTTGCGTGTCCTAAAACTACATTAAAATTACCTTCTTTAAATCTTATAAAATTATCTATTTCTGGAACTCCTATCTTTTTTCCTTCTGTAATTTTACCTGTTCTTATTAAATCAAGTTTTTCTTTTAATAAATTACTACTAACTATCATATTTTGTCTTTTAAGTTTTGTTAAGGTATTATAAATTTATGATAAAAAAAATTTTATTATAAAAAAAGGCAGCAATGTAATTTTGCTACCTAATTTATATATGAAATATTTAAGTATTAAAACGGTAAATCATCTGTTACAGTATCTCTACTTGCTAAATGGTCTTCATGTTTTACTTCTGTCTTTGGTGTTGGTTTGAAAGTTGATAACGCTGCATACATTTTTCCTGCTTTACTTTCACAAATTTGTATTTTACCATAACCTTTATTTGCTTCAAAAACATCTTTATACGTTATTAGCATTTCAGCTAATTGGTCTACTTTGAAAGCTAATTCCATTTTAACCCATTCTACTTGTCCTTGATTGACAAACATTCCTTGTACTAATTCACTTGATTTGCTCATAATTTTTATTTATTAAATTTTTGTTATTTGTGGTTTACTTGATACTGTTTTTTTAAAACTTTCGCTTTCATCTTCTCCAAAAACTCCGAGTTCATAAAAACCTGTTAATTTTAATACTGCTCTACTCATTGCTCTTTTTTCAGCCATTTCTGCTACATACCAACTATTGGTATTTCCGTCTTTATATCCCTCTCCTTTTAATGCACTACCAAAGGTTTCAATTATTGCATCTCCTTTTTGTGCAGTTGCTTTAAAAACAGAAAAAGCAGGCTCGCATCTTATTACATCATAATGTATCTTTATTTGTGCGACTGCTTGTATTTTATCTATACCTTGTCTTGTGATTATTGTATAGTGTTGGTGTTTAAAGAAATCATCTTTTTCTAAATTATACTTTTTGTATAACTCAATTAACTTGTCTTTTTTCATTTGATTATTTATTTAGGTTAGTTACTTTTTACTTGTGAAAAATATTTAATTCCTGCTCTAACACTTCATTTTGTGCTTCTAAAAATTGTACGCGTTTTTGTAATGCATCAATCCTTTGTAGTAAAAAATCTTGTGTTTCTTGCGTTGCTCTGGTACGAGATACGTCTTCTGAATGTGTCATAAATTGTCTTTTAAATTAATATCAGTCATAAAGATATAAAAAATATTTAATAAAAAAAAATATTGAGCATAAAAAAAAGAGGCAAACTAAAAGTTATACCTCAATTTTCAAAATTAAAAGACAATCAAATATACTAAAATATTATAATTCAGCAACCTTTTCTTTATAAAAATTTATTAAATCAAGTAAATCGTTGTTATCGTACTTTACTGTTTTGTGGCTTAATAGGTTTAATTTTTCAGCTAAACCATTTTCAATATATGCATCTAAATTTCTTCCAAAGGTATACTGTTCACCGTATCTAAAAACATTGCATCCTGCACATTGTACTTGGCAGTTTTTTTCATTCCACCTTGTGGCATAATGTTTTCTACTCATAAAGTGACCGCATTGTAATTTCTTCCAATGATCATTTTTACCACAAGTAAAGCATTCTGTTATTCCGTTTGAATCAGCGTTTCTTTGCCTTATATATTGTGAAAAAATAGCGTCAGCTTTTTTAACTAATGTACTTCTTTTTGGTTTTTTTGCCATTAAATAGCATTGTCTAATATTTCAATAATATGTCTAATTTCGCTTTTTTCAAATTTTCCTTCAACAGTTGAATTATAGGTTTTAAAAGTTAATTGGTACATATCTTTTTCTTCGTTTCTATTTTCTTGTTTACCTAAATTTTGTAATTTTAACTCAAATTTCATTATATATAGTATTTACGCTTAATTATATTTTATAACGTTTTTGTTTTTTGTTTGCACAAAAACTATTGTTAAATCAATATTATTAAACAATTATAGAGCGAAGTTATATTAAATTTTTTAGAATGTCAATACTTATAGTAAAGTTTTAATAACTATTGATGTTTTTTAATAAACTTATTTATTAATAATTATATTTTTTGAGATTTTTTCTGCACTTCTACCGACTACATAACCACCGATACCTAATTGTAATAAGTTCCAAAACTCATTTTCTAATGGTGGGATAGGTAAATTAAATAACGGTGCTATAAATTTAACATACATAACAATGAAACCAAAACACAACATTAAAATAGGTCTCCAACTTCTCTGCAACCAATTTCCATTTGCTTCTGTTACAATTATTTCTGTTTGAAGTCTTTGTAGTTCAAGTTGTTGTTCTTGTAATACCTTAAACACCTGATTTTTAGCATTTAAACGCTCTTCATCAGAAGTAAATAAGTTATCAATCACTTTACCTATCTCTCCTATTACTCCTGTTGTAAACCAACTTAATATTTTTTTCATTTTACCATTGGAATTGTATTTGTATAACACCTAAAAATATATTTATTTCTTCGTACTCAAAATTTTCTTCTGCTTCCATGTAACCAACACCAAAAATAAAAGATTTTGGAAACAATATGATCAAGTTTATATCTGACATTTTAAAAATGATTACTTATCCATTCGTATTCTTCTGTTGCATCAAAACAAGGGCAACTTTTTGCTGCGAAATCTCTATGTGAGTAAATTTTCGCTGATGAGTATAATGTTTTTAATGAGCATAAAAGGTCTTCTAATGCTTCTTTTTGTTCTGGTGTTCTGGTATCTTTTGCAATCCATTTACCATTTTTTCCTCGTTCAGATTCTACACCACCAATATAACAAATTCCGATGCTGTCGAAATTGTGATTTTTCGTGTGAGCACCGCTTTGTTCAATCGGTCTGCCTTCTTCAATTTCTCCGTCTAAACCAATAACATAATGATAACCAATATCTTTCCACCCACGTTTTAAGTGCCATTTCCTAATAGTATTAACACTTACTTCTTTACCCTCCTGCGTTGCAGAACAGTGTACTATTATTTTGTTAATCTTTCGCATACGCATTCAGTTTTTAAAGTTTCTAATTTAGCGTTCCACCAAAAGTGTAAGCTACATTTTTTGTCTTCTAACCAATCTGCTAAATTTCTTAATCCTTTAATCATTTTTTTTGTTTTTATGCTTGACCTCCGTCTGTTACTTGCCAATCATTTGGCGTCGATGTAAGTGTATTCCTACTTGATAATGCTGATGCAGAATACTTGATTGTTCCTGCGCCTAATTCTACATTTGAAACGACTGACCTTGATGCCCAACCAATTAATTTAGCACTATAATTAATCGTACTTAAACCACTATCTTTAAAAGTTTCTCTCATTGAAACTACACTACTCACATTCCAAGAACTTAAATTTTGATTGAATGATGTGCTTTCAAAAAACATAAACTGCATCTCATTAAGACTACTTGTATTCCAACCGCTGATATTTTGGTTAAAAGACGTAGCACCCCTAAACATAGAGTTAAAAGTTGTTACATTGCTTACATCCCAATTTGAAATATTATCATTGAAAGTAGTTTTATCTCTAAATAAATTAAACATATTAGTAATGGCAGTAACATTCCACGTATTAATTTGCCCATAGGTGGATAATGCAGACGCTCTATCTGAAATCCATAAATCTACCCCAGTTTGTAATTGTGGTTTAGTTAAAAACACGTATGGTCCACTAGCAGGTGGACATTGACTGAATTGTTCTGCAGGTATTGAGTTTTTATTTGACTCATCTCCCCAATATGAAGAACAATATATTTGACCCCAATTAATTTCTGCCATATTATTTCTTTTTAGTCATTAAATACCATTTATGAAGTGTATATCCTATTGAAACTATTAAAAGTGTTAGTTTTAATGCCACGTCTATATTTGTGAAACTAATCATTAAGCTACTTCCATTTAGTGCATATATTTTTATATCTGTAAAACTCATTTTTTATTTTATTAATCTTGTATTTTTAATGTAACACTTGTAGGTGTTATTAAATTATTGATTATATCTTGAACATAAGATTCTATATTAGAAACTTGATCACTTCCTATGGCTAATTTTGTCCAATCTGTAACAATTTCGTTAGTCAAATCTGAAAACGGTATAAAAGGATTATCTGGATTATAAGTCACGATTTGCTCTCCAATAGAAGTAGCTGAA
>TARA_R110002126_G_scaffold53549_1_pt1 | contig 16650 bp, 18 predicted proteins | sample TARA_R110002126 | Tara Oceans TARA_R110002126 (sample SAMEA4397536) | marine metagenome | biome: Polar Biome; feature: [DCM] deep chlorophyll maximum layer (ENVO:01000326); material: water (ENVO:00002006), including particulate matter (ENVO:01000060) such as... | depth 30 m
TATTCTATTCCCTTGTCTTTGAATGTACGCTTTATCATTGTACGATTTGTCGTCACTCTAGGTGCTTTTGGATTCGATCCGTAATTCTTTGGATCATTAAGTTGCATGTTGATACAAGCGTATCCCATATTGTTAATCATTTAAACCCCCGTTTGTTTGATTGTTACAAGAGTTAAACGAATGAGTTTAAATATTATTCATTTTCTTTTGAATATTTATTTACTCAATGTGTCCGGTGCCGATTACTTCCCATTCCATATGGGTTTCTATATAACCACCTTTTAATTCATATGGCACGTATTCAACTCGGTGGCGAGCCATATGGATGGCTGCCAAGCCCCACTGTGGGTATTGTTGAAGGTATGTGCCAGGTACAGTCATAAAGCCTTGATCAGGAGACGTACAAGCTACGTACCCAAGCAGTTGAGAGCCATCAGGTGTATACACCGCTATAGTAATCATGAAGCTCGAATCAGAGCCGTAGGGCGTCCAAGAGAACGTCATACCAGATTTATAGATTGGTGCTGCGAAGGCATAAGAAGGATCCACGTATAACATTGTATACGGCTCGAGAGAGTCAAACCCTCTGATAGACATAAACTGGAAAGTCTCTAGTTCACTTGTGATCTCTACGCTGTGAAGTGTATCTCTATCATACATTGATTCATAAACAGGAGTATAGTATTCCGCACCCTGCAAATTTGCAGTAAAATTACTTGGCATTCCTCGGACGTTTATTGATTGTCCATATATGACTGGATTTGTCGATGGTACCGTCATAAGTAACTGATTGGTACAAGTTCCAATTGTTGGAATCCAGTCAGTGTGAGATGCTGTTGTATTTTCAAAGAACTTTGTAGTAAAGTCCACGGTTAGTTCTTGTGTCTCTCCTACACACGCTGGGCAGGCTACCTGCCTCAGATAGTAGTTGACATACCCTACGTTACCATTAAGGGCTTGTGGGGTGTCTGAGGGCTCTGTAGAAGGTTCTGTAGTTGAGTCCTCAATGCCCTGTGAATCCTGTGTTGGTTCATAAGTATCAGTTATCGAATCCTGTGTCTTCATGATACTAACATCACTGCTGCATCCAAAAAAGAATGCTATTAAAATATATTTATTCATCATTTCTCCCATGTCTTGATCTCGTAACCAAACTCTGACAGATAGCTTCTATACTGCTTAGCATCCAGCCCTAGGATTCTACTTGCTTCTGTGTTATTTTTGGCTAAGTTTAAAACTGAGTTAATTAGTGCCTCTGAGATGATTCGGTGCATTGATTTCCATAAAGGAAAATTAAAGAATTTAAAATTAAGATTCTTCATTGTTGTTTCTAACTTAATTGAAATTATATCTTCTAATGTTAATGTCTCAATATAGAATACGAATTGATCATCAATTTTATTCATTTTTTTAAGTTCATTTATTTTTGAATAATTTTTATAGCTTATACGTTTCATACATGATAAATAACAATATATTATATAAATTACTAATAATTACTAATTAATTACTATTAATATATAATTTTATATTTTATCTTAAATTTCTAAATCTTCTAATTCTGAGTTATCTATTTCTAATTCTTCTTCATTCTCACCTGACTCTTCATTATCTAACTTAGTCTCAGCATCTGATATAGCTTGTTCAACATCTGGTGGGTTCTCAGGATTAACTTCATTCTTTAAAGAATCTTCCCAAGTCTTGAAATACATCTCAAGGTTTGCCAACATGTAGATTTGATAATCTCTCCTATCAGCAGGGTTCCCGAGATCTGTATAATAGTCTTTTACAGATTTCTCAACTTTTGATATTGCGGTTGCTGCCCGGTTCCGTCCAGTAACATCCTGATCAGGATCGATAGCGGCAGCATTTTCATCTTCATCTTCCTCTTCTTCCTCTTCTGCTTCGTCTCTTGCTCTCTTCTCCGGCCCGACAATTTTATCTTCTGGTAGATCATCATCCATTACACTAATCGTAAGATCTGGATCCTCTTCTTCAAACAGCCTTCTAATAGATTCCGAAAGAGCACCTACTCCGGCTTCTCCAGTATCTCCAGATGTAACATCCATTTGCCTAAAGATGTTTATAACAGCTTGTATAACATGATTTTTATAATCACTCCGTTGTTCCGAAGAAGTCGTAAGATTATTAAAACCACCCTCGAGAGTAGACAAGAAGTTGGAATTCATGAATAGATCATCAAGCGCATTGAGTCCAGTGCTAGAATACTTAACAGTTTCTTTCTTCTCTGCTAGCATTTTAAGATCTCTTCGAATTACTACTCGATAAAGTTTCTCAATAGTATTTTGTTTCTTGTTTTCAGACAAAACTTGATCCTTAATGGATTCAAGATCTGTTCTAAGTCTCTTTCTATACACTTTCTCAGCGACAATCTGCTGATTAATGCTTTCATATAAATCTTCTCTTTTCATAAAATAGTTCTCCAAACTTTGAATAAAGTAATTAGTTCGATCGTATTATATTACGAAGGACTTTTTCAACTAAAGTCTTGATTAAATCTTCTTTGTCATAATAGGGTTTTCTTTTGTTTGTTTTATCGAAATTGTGTTTGTTGTTAATATATTTTTTGTATCCGGCATCACTGGCAACGCCAGTAATTTTAGCTTTGGGATCTGGTGTTATATCCATTGACATAGATCTGAGTGATGGCTCCTGCGGTAAATCCGTAGGATTCAAATTAGCCTCTTCCATTGCTTTGTTTGGGGACTCATCGTCCTCGTCCTCATCCCGATTGGCACGAGCACCACCTTCAATGGATCCGCCACCAACACCGGATGATGCGGACATTTCGTCGATACGCTCTAATAAAATAGATAAGATCATATTTTTAACTACGATTTTTGATTCTTGAACTTTCCCGTTTATACCGACGATCTCCATATAAGCATCAATATTATTTCCAATAAAATCTTTTAACAACTCATCAACAGGAAGTTCATACACTCCCTTGAGATCCAACAACAAGCGAAGATCAGTTGCACTATAAACTGATTTATCTAATTCTTTAGGAGTGGATTTCATAAACTTGGCAACGCTAATCTGATTTGCTTTGGACAACGCTCCAATATAATCCTTGATTGTAGGATTCGCGGGAAGCTTTGATACCTTCCTCTTCGACACAAGTCCTTTAGCAATTTCAAGAGCCATCACTTCAACATCTCTTTCGAGAGCCATAAGCAACTCTGCGTTAGAAGCGCCTAGTTTCGAGACTTCCGTTGCATATTCAGGAGAATGATTAAAAGCCGGAAGAAAAACAATCTCAACTTTAGGATTATCTTTATACATTTCAAACCTGCTAATGGCTTTTTCATCATCTTTTTCCTTTTCCGACATTCCTAAGATGAACTTAGCATAATCTTCCGGAAAAAAGTCAACATCTTTATAATGTTTTCTTTGTTCCACTGGAGTCAACAAATCCTCCAGAGCAGTAATAGGAGAATAACTAGGAAAATCAGAATACTTTAATTCAATATTCGGACTAGAATTTGTAAGCAGTATTTTCCACAGATCCATTGCTTTTTGATAAGATATCTCAGTCTTAGAAAAAGGTAAGAGCCTCTTAGAACCAACAGGAGCAGAAACAAATATAAAAACTTCATCAGCCAGCTTGGACAAGGCTTCAGCCATCTGAAGATGCCCTTTGTGCGGAGGTTTGAACGAACCTGGCATTATAGCAACAGTCTTCGTTCCTTGAGTATTAACAACGACTTCTTCATGTTCTTCGTCACCAATCTCTCCTGGCGGAGCATCATCCATCTCAACTGCTTCTTTAACGATCTTTTTAGCAATCCCACCGAACATACCAGTCCGGATAAAGTCACCGGTAATTTTTACAGGGATCACTTTTCCCTTGTCGTCGGTTCCGAAGATCCTTTCAGATCTCATAACGACACCCTCGTGACTAGTTAAAGCTTCATTGCCAATCTGTGATTTATTAACAAGAGTTTTTAAAACTTCTCTGCCTAAGAGTCTGGTGGCATGATAAAAGATTGCAGAAGAAGCAAACTTATAATAGTCATCCTCTGTAATTTCAGGATGAGCTTCTACACTTAGCATATCTCTAACAGAAGCTCTCTGTTCACCAGAATCAGGTATCAGAGCCACGTAGTTTGCTTTGCTGAAGTAAGATCTAGTCTTCCCATCAGAGAAAGTATATTTTTCTGTGTATGATGGCTTAACTATCTTACTATCAGATAACCAAGCCCCAATGGTTTTAGAGACTGCGTTCTCATTGTCTAATTCGATCGTAACCTCTGCGCTAAGGGCTGGCGAGAAGTCAATAGGACTATCACCCTTAGTAGCAACTGCATCGAACGGAGAGAGCACTCTGAAGCCTTCTACGGGGTTGTTATGGTTAGCTATCCGAACCAAATCAATCAATGCTCTCTTTTGAGAATCTGACATTGAAATCTCTCTAGTTTTTCTAGCCTTCTTTCCTTCGGGAGTAAAGATCTCATTTAATCCGTGAAAAGCAATGAAGTCTTCTTGATAAGAAACCGCATTAACCATTCCTGACTCTTTAGAGGACTCATGCACAATATCATTGTTGAGACAGATACTAGGGTTATCCCACATTCCAAGTTCTTGCATTGCATTCCGGACTCCGCCTAAATCAGCAGCCAGCGCAGCATTCAAAACTTTTAAAGCAACTGAGCCATCGTTTACAAAGCCATGTCCGGAAGTCAATTCCTTTACGATCGCAATTGTCTTCTTTTTTCTATATACGATCTCTAGCTTCTTACCAACCTCAAGTGTGTTAATATCAATTCCCATCGCAACAAGCTTATGCAAAGGTACCTTAACTTCCGTACCTCCAGGAACTAACATAAGAATCGCCTTTTCAAATCTCTCTCGAAGACGATCAGCCGTCACTCCCCGAACATCCAAAGGAGCAGTGGACATTCTGTCAATTGCAAATTCCTTTTCACCTTCGTCGTTATCAATCAATCGAATCGGGCCGTTGATTCCATCGATCTTAATTGAAGGAGTAAAATTATTTATGTATTCTACAACCTCATTTTCAAAAACCGATAATAAATCTCTACCGGTTTTCACTTTATCTAAATCAAACGGATGCCACATATGCCCAACAGGGCCTTCGATGAGTAATTTCTTCATGTTATAATTCCTATTTATTGGTTATCGATCCAGCATCGTACGTATACGACGACGAAATGATTCATTAGTTTCTTCTTGACTTAAGAGAAGATTTTTATCTTCCTTATCACTGACACAAGCTTCGTCCTGTGGTTCTTGGTTAGCTAACTCTGCCTGCTTTTTCCTTAAAGCAGCATCCTTTTCTTTTTGAGCAGCAATTCGTTTAGCATTTCGTCCCTGTTGTGCTGTCGGTTCTTCCTTCCGAAGGGCGGCTGCGATCTGATCCGGTGTCATCCCTTTAGTGTTAATACCAAGCTTCTCTGCGGCAGCTCTAATCGTATCATCGGGACGTTGCTCATCGCTCTTCGCCTTTGCATCGGCTGTCATCTCTCCAGGCTTCTTCTCCGGTGAGCCATCCCCTACCTTTTCGCTTAGTCCAAACTTTTCCATTAGCAGACGATTGAGTTCGTCGTTTTTCCAATTATGAATTTTCATTGTCGTAGTTCTCCTTTTAAATGAATTCTTTCGATGGATGGATTCCATCATTTGTTTTTTGTGTCCATCTTCCCAATCACGAAAACACATATTACCTTTTAAGTAGGCTTCTTTTTCCATGTTTCGTAAATGATCATCGGCTTGTGCGTATCCTTCCCCTACGTTTCCTATGCTGTCAAATTCTCCACGCTCATTCTGAGAGTGATGTACCATTTCATGAGCAATAGATCTCATAATATCTTTGGGGTGTCGATTAGTTACGTATATTGTGATTACTTTATTGTTAGGATCGTAGTATGCAGTCTTTCCCAATAGATCTTCTGAGTTTTGAGGATCATCGTGCAGAGTCACCGCCGGCAATGATTCAATCTCCATTGTATCTTGGATACTAGAGACTAAATCATCTATAAGAGGACTCAGATCCTGCATATCCATATTTGAGTTATTGGTTACATCACATTTCATACACTATACCTTTAGTTCTTTAATAACAGCGATGACGTATCGATTGATCTTCTCTTCAAGATATTTCACATCAGCACCCATATGCCGAGCAATGATCTTTTCAATTTTCTTCTTAAGTATTGGAGTCAACTTGGAAGCAGTTTCAGCATCCAACCCACCATGTGATTGAATCGTTTTACCAACTACTTTACTAATATTAATTTGTCCCTTTGTCGGTGATCCAACGGACAGATCTTTAGCTCCTGATTTAACAAGTTTTTGTAAATCATTGAGAATCTTCTCCTCGCCAGACTTTGGATCGATCTTAGCCGCTCTAATGGTTTTTTGGACATCTTCATCCGCGATGTTGCCACTCTTTATCTTGGCAATTGCATCTTCAGCAGCCCCGGATAAGTCCCCACCGGACGAGCCTTTAGCTGCTTTCTTAAGTTCCAGTGCTCTCTTAGAGGCTTCTTTCCATCCACCACCACCACTCCATGTCCAGCCCACTCCTTGTGCACTAGAAAATATTCTGGCTTGGTTTCTTAATTTAGCGAACATCTTTTTCATTGCATCTGCTACTTCCGGAGTAGCTTTAGCCTTCGGTGCCACAGAGCGATACATCTTTTTAATCTCCATTAGATCTTTAAACATATCCCAAACATCTAAAAAGTTATCATCGTTCTCCATTGCCGCTGACAAGTTCTCTTTTTTACCATAACCTTTCTGAATCCTAGAGATAATCCAGTCTTTACTTAAGACTAACCAAATCTTGGGATCTTTTACTGCTAATTTATAGTTATAATATCCCTTTGACTCTTCTTCTTGCTCTTCAGGATTTAATTCTACTTGATTGAGCGCCCGCTTGCCCGTGTTATGTACGTTAATCATCTTATTTGTTAACTTAGCACGAGGTAAAAAGACTAATCTCTCTTCTTTTAATACTTTTGCGATCTCAGAACCCAAAGCTTCCTTAAAAACAACATCATTTGTCTTCATCTGATCGACTAGATTGTTAGTAATCTGGATCGCTAGCTTCTGAGCGTCTGCTAATTTGATATCAACACCTTGTGCTGCCAATACTTTCTGTATGACAGAGATAATTGGACGCTGAATACTACGAACTCTCAAAGGCTTAGCTTCTTCAGTCTCGCCTTCTTCACCTTCTTCGCCTCCTCCAATCTGATCTTCAACCTGATCTTGTGCTTTCTCAACAGCTGCAGCCTGCTCACCGGGTGGCATGGTACCAATACCATTCATAATATCATTGATTTTCTGCCAAGCCTGTTCGTTTGTCCTTAATGACATCTTCATTGTCCTCCACCATGCTGCCCACGCTCCCTGAGCCTTTGGATTATCCAATCCTCTGCCAATTGCTTGAGCATCAGCCTTGGGATCACCAGTTGATGGTGCGCCAGCACCAGCAGAGCCGCCAGAACCGCCTGCTCCACCTCCACTAGCATCACTACCGTGCGGAACTCCATATGCTTCTGCTGTTCCACGGGCTGCTTCTGGATTAACCTTCGCCATCTGAGCTAATAACTGTCTCATCTTTGCTTTTTCTGCTTCTCTGCTGGCTTCATAGCCCATTTCTTTGTAAGCCTCCGCAGTTCCAAACGCCGCTTCTATCCTATTTGCAAAATCCTCTATCGCTTCTTGATCATTTGGTGCAAGTTTTCTAACTATACCCCTTCCCAGATTCTGTAAACGATCAAATAAACCCTCATATAGCTCCTCAGAATCAGCAGAATCACCCTCTAGAAGAGGCGAATTGGCTTCATAATCTTCTAATATAGCATAAAAATCATTAAATTCCGCCTCGCTTAACTGTTTTCTCGCAGATTTTACAATAAAAGCTCTCTTAACCTCTTCTCGAATGATTTTTTGTTGATTTTCGTTAAATTTATTCATTAATATACCCTCATTTTATGAATTTATGACTTTTTAAGCCGTAATGTATGAATTCTAAGTTGTTTCCGTCTAAATCTTGCACATAAACACCAGTTGTGCCGTCACGGTGAACAATTCTCTCCCCAAATTCGGGTAAATCATTGATTTTTTCGCAAAGGACACCAATATGAGGCTTAGAAGTTGAAATTGATCGATCTAAAAGAGCAATATTAACATTTTGTAGTTTAAGACGATAGTAATTAGGTTGTTTGTGTGTTATTACAGCACCCAGACAAGAAATATACCACTCACTAGACTTTTCTAAGTCATTAACGAGCACGGCTATGTGATCTACAATAGAATTCATTTAATAAGCTCCACAATACATTATTAAATAGTCTTTTTGCTCTCTATTGTTACAATCAAAGCCAAAATATTCTTTATTTGGCTATTATCTGTTGCAGCAACCTTTAACATACAGATTTTTCTCTGTTCAATGTCCGAAATGTACTTTTTTATAACAATTCCGAATTGTTTTAGATCCACATCCGCTATATCTCTCCAACTTACGAGATCTCCAATATCAATCCTACCGTAATTTGCTTCTCCGAACATAGATTTACGCACCTCACTCTTCCTAAGTGCTCAACTCACTCTGTGTGGCGTCCCGACTTAGATCTTTTTTAGAATTCTCTGCATCTTCAGTATCTTTAGTCGTTTCATCATCGAATAATCTTTCAATTTCCTCGGGTGTGGTGTCATTATCAGTCATAAAAGCAAGAAGCTCATCAGCTTTTTCTAAATCATCTTCCAAATCCTTGACTTCAGCTTTATCAATCTCAAAAAGTGCAAGTTCGCTCTCAATTTTGTGTCTTATCATATTTTCGCTCATAGATTCCCAAGACAAAGCAGGATTTACATAATCAGAATCGATTAATGCTTGCCTAATTGCCGCAATAGACTCATCACTTGGTGAATTACTAGAAATATCTGGCAAATTCAATGGCTCAAGGACATTAATAATAAGATTTTTGGCAGCACCCACCCCTCCTACATAATATTCGGAAGGTATCGCAGCTCCAGAAGCCTTATGATTGATACTCCATAAGCTTTTTCCTTTAACTTTACCCATATTCCAAATAAACCAGTTTTCAGATTCCCATTTTACGTCCACCATTGGATCTGAACCGTCAATTTTTTTGATTTTCAACTGTTTTGCTTCTTTTATTCCTTCGTTGAGGAACCCTCGCCAATTATTCACATAACTTTTCATTTTTTATCCCTTATTCTATTATTAATTAGAAAATCTATAACTTCCTATACACTAAATAGACTGCTTCCTCGAAGTCCATCCCATTTTCGTACAATTCAACAGCCCTCCGGGCTGCATTATGCCCTCAATGCCCTTTGACACCAACCTCGTTGAACTTAAGTTCTAGTTTTTTAATCATCTTTTCTTTTAAACCATCATATTTATTCATTTTTTTCTCCAATAAGCCTAACTTCAATAACACAATCTCTGTTTTCTAAATAAATAACCCTTTGATGAAGTATCCAAGTCAAATAACCGGACAATAATAGTCCGAAAAAGCTGAACAATAACATCAGGTTTTCTTTTTTCATCCAGAAGCCACTTCTCCCAATAATTTATCTACATCTTCTATGAGTTTTTCACTATCTTTTAATACGCCTTCCCATTTAACCTTGTTAGCCCAATAGGCAGCGCTCATATTCCCCTTCTTGATGTTCTTCCCGTGTCTCGCTTTAAAGGATTTTCTTTTCATTTTCATCTTCTTGCTCTCTCCCTTCTTAGGCTTCCCAGCAGTGCTGGCACCTTTCTCTCCAAAGGGGATAATCTTCTCTTTACCGCCAGAACACGCTTTTACAACATGAGATTTTCCTTTATGACTTTGGGTAGTCCGTGGAGCATTACATTTCATCTTGTCTTTGTCGATCTTCTTTTTACTTCGATTACCTTCACCCGCGCATTCACCACATCCGCATCCTCCATCATGTGATGCTCCCTGCATTACAGTCCCGTCAGGCATTGTATGCGTATCTTCTTCATATGCTGCACTGCGGTTCTTCTTAATTGCAATTTTAATACTCATTAGTTTAGTTTCACTCCTGTCCATAAGATCAAACTACATTGTTGTACCATGTTGGACATTAAATTATGAGGAATCTCCCATTTAAGGGGCAATTCTTCTTTTGGTTTGTGGATAGTGGTGCTAGAGCCCATCATTCCTTCTGATTTCTGAACAATTACTTCTTGTTGCCGAATCCATCTTACCACTTTCTTATCGCTGACGACACTTGAGTTGATAATCTGCATATCAGAATTAAATAAAGACATTGAAACAGTAAGTTCGTTTTCATCAACAGTTACATGTGTCTCTAAGAAGAAATGATTATTGGCAACAGCACAGAGTCTGTGATCTCTTCTATAATTACACTTATCTTTTTGAACATATGAAATTGTTTCTTGGCTATAGACTTTTGTCCCGCCATGCATAAGGACAGTCTCATAGAACACACCAGTATGTACCTCAGAGAGCCGTGAGTGAGTGCTGGCGCTTAGGAAGACAGATGAGTAGGGTAACACCGCTTCAATGGATTCGTCGTGTATATGATACCGTACAGGCGCCACATAGATTAGGTACTCTTGCTGGACTTCAGCAACGATTTCTGAGTCTGGTTTCGCAACAGGGATTTCCTGTGCAAATAGAATTGTACTTAACAAAAGATATATCATACAATAAGTAGTAATTAATAGTTATATACTACTTCAACTAATGAATTTTCGCGTGGAACAGCTGTAAAATATACTCTGTTATCAGCCGCGTCATAATACCAATCTATATTTGCTGAGCCGTCAACATAAACATATATCCAATTAGGATCCAAAGGAATATGGGTTAGATCAATCCATTCATACGGAGTGAGTTGCACCGCAGCGTCCGCAACCCCTGCACTCCAGTCTTCAGAACAGATATCGATGATATTACCAAAAAAGTGATCAGCAACATCCATATATCTTCTTCCGGTAGTTAGCGCAGATGGAGTCATAGCACAGACTGAATCTGCAGGCTCAACATTAACAATGCTAGCAACGAATACATTACTTCTAATCCCTTGAATCCAATTTATAAAAGCAGGAGCATCCTGAAGATACGAATTCGATTGTTCCTCTTCATCTGAAACAAAGACAACAAGTAAAGCTGCATCACTCCTAAGCCAAGTTGAGGAATAAGAATTAAAAATAATATATTCATATAAGGCATCGAACCCAGCTTCCATATGCCCAACGACGTGTTGAGAATACATATTCTCCACATCAGACAGCCTATCACCCGGTATAATGGGGAACGTAGAGAGACTCCCAACATATCGGTGATCTGTCGGAAGGATCATCAGCCTCCACCCAGTCTCAGGTAAAGAAGCCATCATATGAGAAATCCCAGCAAGGATTTGCGGCTCGTCGTTTGTCATCGATCCAGAAGGATCAATAACCCAAAAGATGTCAACACCATCCATGCTTCCGATCTGAGTCAACGAGTCAACCCAGATATCAGAGAAATCAAAAGCAGTGTCTTCTATTATGATCGTCTCTTCAATAACTTCACATTCACTTGGAACTTCAACTATTATTTCGATCTCTCTCTCTACCTCATGGACGATCATCTGATCAGATATACAAGACAACAACCCTAACAAAAATACAATCATACATAAAACCCCCAATGTGCATATACTCAATAGTAACTATGCTATCCAAATAAAAAATCCCCAACGCGGGGGATTAGTCTTTGTCCATAGAGGCTCGTTTACAAAAGATCTTTTGCAAACAAGATAGCCCCCATTATGAATTGGACAACTGTGAAGATTGTAATAGCTTTTACTTTAAAAAGTTTAAGTTCTTCAACTTCGTCTCTTAGTTCTTTTAACTGTGACGGCGAGCAAACTTCATCGAGTTTGTTTTTCCAATCTTTCAAATCTTGAAGATTAGATTGCTGTCCACGAACTTCTGCTAATTCACCTTTAAGTTCTTGAATCTCTTTACGCAAACCATTCATGCTGGTGGCTAGATCTTCAAGCTGTTTCAGAACCATCTTGGAATAAACTTCCCAACTCGCTCCTTCTCCTGTCATGTCTTATCCCTCCAGATATGTACAACGTCTGTACTTTATTAAATAGTCTGGAGAATCATTTGAATCCCATGATACGCCGTTTTTGTCAAGTAGTACTCGAGTACGGTATCCAGAGACACCCAACGATATTTTTCTAGCTCTTCAAGCTGCAAAACAATTTCTCCACCCCAATCGTTAATAATGAAGTAATGCTTCTTTCTTTTGTCATTAGTTCCTAAGAATTTAACTTTTTTAACTTTTAGTCCTACTTCTTCTAAACACTCACGATACAACCCTTGTTCCTTAGATTCCCCAATTTTTATCTTGCCACCCGGAATATCATATCGATCTTTAGATCCCGTCGGCTTAACAATTAACACCATATTATCTTTAAGAAATATTCCTTTCGATACCCACGGCGTATCACCATCTTTTATTTTATACTTCATTTTTGCTCCTCCGCATACATTTAATTAGTTCCTATAATATAACTATGCTTGGGAAAGTATTAAGAACACTCCATTATAAAACCACTCCTCGTTGATACAACGATATGAGCTTTTGACATTGTCATCCTGAGTCGCCCATTCAACAATATAAACAGTAGAGTGATCTACATTCTCATAATCAAATGACAGTGGATATGCTAGCGTCCCGAACAACTCTCCATCCAAACCAAATAGTTTTAAAGATTCAGTATTATAAGAATTGATTTTTACAACTATGCCACATGGAGAGGGGACATCATCATTTAAATTCATATTCCACTTTCCAGAGAATATTATAATGTCACCAACTTTCGGTAATACGAATCGTACCATAATATAACTAGCCTAGATGCATCACCTAAATCTATCTTTATATGAAATCTTCTATTCTAACTTTATTGAATATTCTTTAATATTAGAACGACTTCTCTTCGAATAATTTCAGCAAGATCTGTCGCTGGAGGGGTTTCTTCCACTGCTTCCTCACTGGATGCAGCAGCTACAGTTGATAACTCTAAGAGATTATTAAAAGTTTCTTCAGGTTCTTGAATCCATGTGGTACCACTTTGGGATTCAACTTTATCCAATACGATTAGCCCTAGAAGCTCGTTTATACCGGGCGCATAGTCATCCTGATTAAACGTTATCTCATATGTTATATTCAGCCTAGCATTCTCTTTGATTGCAGCAGCTACTTGTTCCGGATCAATTTGTACCTCTTGGTTTCCAAAAACTTTGGAATAGTGCATTCCAGTCTTGATCTGGACAGTTGTGTTCCTGCTGAAGAAAATATCCCAGTATATGCTTCCCAACATACTGTTGACTAGAGTCGCCTTAAATTTATTAGATCCTTTAGATGCTAAGTTAGCAAGTACATCGGTAATTATTGGAGCGAGACTCACATCAAAATCACCTAAGTCCACTTCCTCTTCGCCTTCCACGGAGAAGCGAACAACCTTCCCACCCGTCACCATATCGTCTTCTTCTTCAACGCCTGATATCGAGAACATGCCGAACTCATCAAATTTATCTTTTAGATCATGTAACACATAATTATGACTGTTAGATTTGATCTGATTCCCATAATGTGCCGCTGCATATGCTAATATATAATTGTTAAGGCTGTCTTCTACATGTGGATCCAAGATTCTATTTACCAAGTCATTAATGCCCCCAATTGCTGCTTCCCAAGAGTCTGGATCACCATGGTAGAAGTGCTGCTCATCAAAATCGTCAGTTGAAATACTCGGGACATATCCATCGATAATCAATACGTTGCGCCTGCCTGCCCATGAACTTTTAAAATAACATTCCAAATCCGAAGCCCAATCATATGATTGTCCGGTATTATAATCAGCAAAATACAACTCCTTTGATTCTTCAAACGCTTCACCTAAAACACGAGAAACGTCTCTGTCATCCAAATCTTCCCTCGGGACGATGTCATCGCCTAGGGCATACATAATTTTAAACATCCCTCCAAGTATAACTCCACCATCGTAATCCTCTTCTACCATCAGCCTCCATTCCATATTCCCATTTGAGTATTCACGGTTGAGTCTATCCGCCTCCTCCCTTCCATAACCAAGACTATCAGGTTTGTAATTATCTTTTAAAGACTGTTCTAAATCACTGGAGTACTGTACAAATCCATCATACTCAACCGTTGCACCATCCGGGAGAACTCTGTTTAAAAGCTTTGGAATGTTATCACTAACCTTGTAATTACTATCTTGGTACGAACCACCAACTCTCAGGAATTGATTCATATTGACTCTACCGGTTTTAGCAATTTCTTTAAGCTTGCTTTCTTGCGCATTAGCCATAATTCTATATACAAAATCAGCAAACCCTGCAACGGTATTTCCATAACTCTTGCCATCAGGCACCGCTATTCTGTCAGTCACAGTCGTTCCATCGTCGCCGTCTAGAACTGCAATATTTCTGATTCGTATTCTGGAGACTGGTGACATATACCCTTCACCTCGATCATCATCCTCAAATAACTCATCGTCTTCATATGCATCGATAGTTTCTTGATTTGGTTCAATGTCTCTTGATTCAAATTCATCCCCTTCAACTAAATAAGCGATCATACCGTTAGCATGAGCTTCTGCGAGAGCACAAATATTGTATTCATCAAAGCTTTCTTCATCTTTGCCAGATGGAAGAGAATGGCATGAACCCAGCCCTTCATGATCTGACATTCTAAACACATCGATTGGGTGACGAGAGAATATAATGTAATCAGTCTTGTTCTTGAGCGCATCCAAATCGGCGCCAGCCAGCGCCTCAACCGACTTCGGATCTTGCAACAAAGCCAATCCATCCGTTAATCTCTGCTTCCGCAGTCCTTCTCTCTCTTCGCTGAATATCGAATCAAGTTGCTGAAAATTGCTCACAACCATATCTATCGATCTCGGAACCATAAAACGTTTGAGCGATTTCTCAATCGAGTATATTTTCCTGTTTATGGAAAGGAATTCATTGTCCAAAAAGTACTCGGGCTTATTGGCAAACATTGAGCCAAATTTTTCCTTTCTCATCGTCTGTCTTTCAAAGAATAACTGCTTATATTGCTTAGCAGTCTGTTTAACTCTTTGATTAAACTTGACAATCTCGTTCGCAAACTTTTGAATCGACATCTCTTCAGAGATTTTTCTACTTTTGGTTCCATCTTTGGGATTTCCAATATAAAGGATTTCATACACCTTTATAGCTTTGGTGGCATCCCCGGGCTTGAAGCCCCATCCAGCACGATTTAGAGTTTCTTCAAACTTGTACAACGCGCTATTTTTGTCAGTGGTTCTAAAAGGCTTAATGAGACGATAGTTATCGCCAAAGATATCTCCAAAAGGAAGAGATTCAATTGGAGCATCAATGACATCTTGGATATATCCAATCTCGTCTTCGCTTGCTTCACTCAGCAGCTTGGATATTTCTTCCTTGATGATGCCCACCAAGGCTCGCTTACTAAACTTCATTATATTACCTCAATACTTTATTATAAATAGTTAAACCAAGCCAAACGTTCTCTTTTTTGATTATATTCTGCATCTTCTTGATTGGCATATGCTTCCTTTTCAAAAGGGATCGCATGATAAGCCTCATCACCTCTTAAACCTTTAGCTAGGGCAATACACCAATACCAAACGTAAAGGGCGTAGAATCCTATTACAAGCAGCTCTGCTTGCTGTTTAATATGTATCTTCTCATGGTTGAGAGTTATGTCGCTCATCTCTCCTTTGGAGATAATGAAAGGGTATAGAGTAATGGCGCCGATATCAATAAACCAAGAAAGGTATTGTGGTATCTTTGAATTCTGAATTATAATGGGGTTCATTAAAGGAATCTTTTAAATGCTTCATTGAGCGAATACCAAACATTCAAGTACTCGTGAGTATTACCCGTTAATTTTTTGCTCTCTTCTTCAGCAACCTCTGGTGTCCATTTTTTATGAAATTTCTGGATAGCCGGCTGCTTATCTATTTTCCCTTCTCCCGAGCGGATTTTATTCATCAACTTGGTATATGTTATCAATTTCTTTATATCCATCCCCTTCGGCAAGCCCAATCCTTCGATTTCTGCATTGAGTTCGGCTTCTTCTGCAGAACCTCCACCACCATCAGAACCCGGAGTAGATTTAGTAATATCGCCTCCAAGCGGTTCAGTATCACCCATTCCGAGAGCTGCTTTCATTTGCGCGCGTTCTTCTTTTGCACGTGCCAATCTTGCTTTTTTCTGTTCTGCTGCTTGTTTAGCTTTATCTCTCCAGTCGTCACCTAAGATTCGCTTCATTGTTTGATCATTGGACTCTGTGCCTCTCTTAATAGAGCTCACTGCATTATTTAAAGCAGCCTTCCCCATTGCAGCAACAGCAACAAGCCCTGCTATAACCATTGGATCGGTGAGCATGCTCATTATGCTTTCACTCAACTCATCGTCTTCAGTAGCACCCATCGCGTTTTCTACTTCTTCGGCAGAGATACCTAGCGCAGCAGCAACAGCTTCTACGGCAGCAGTGTCCTGTTTTTCTTTGCTTTCTTTTATAATTCTAATTTTAATTGACATAATATTGTTCCTTT